>Ga0214921_10005652_pt1 | contig 17575 bp, 13 predicted proteins | sample LL1505_MetaG_FD_177992 | JGI IMG/M metagenome (GOLD analysis project Ga0214921, IMG submission 177992) | Freshwater microbial communities from Lake Lanier, Atlanta, Georgia, United States - LL-1505 | ecosystem: Environmental > Aquatic > Freshwater > Lake | place: USA: Georgia | collected...
CCAATGGGCCATAAGGATCAGCTGAACCGTAGCCATAGCCATAGCCATAGCCATAGCCATAGCCATACTTAGTTTTTGGATCATAGCGATTGTAGGCATATCCATACTCTTCGCCTCGAGTATTTATTGGCACCATGTTAATTACAACGCCCGCAATTTTAGCCCCCATGTTGTTTAGTACCTCAAATACTCCATGGAGATGTGCCTGCTTTGTTATGCCAGCACGAGCAACAACGATGACACTATCAACTATCGAAGAAATAACTGCAGCATCAGTAACAGGAAGTGCTGGAGGGGTATCTATAATCACAATGTCGTATTCATTCTTAAGTGCTGCAATTAATTTAGTCATTGCTTTTGTACCCAACTTTTCTGCGGGATTTAGTGGAATTTTTCCAGAACTTAACCACTCAAAAATTTCATTACCAGTCCCGGACAGGCTGAAATAATCTTGAATCCTCCTTTTTACCTTCTTTGAATCAATTAAATCTAAAATTTCAGTTAGCCCATGGGTTTCAGAATTATTTGAGCCAAAGTATTTTTTGAATGAAGGTCGACGTAAGTCCGCCTCAACGAGTGCAACCTTCAGTCCCGTCTGCGCGAAGGAGCGAGCTAAATTTATTGAAGTTACAGTCTTTCCCTCAGCCGGGAAAGCGGAAGTGATTGCAATTACTTCACATTCATTTTCAGAATTAGGCAATTTTAAGGCAGTGCGCAGGTGGCGAAAAGATTCGGCCCTAATAGAGTAGGCGTTGCTCTCTGAAATTATTGGGTTCTCAATTGCATCATTATCAAACATAATTGTGGACAATAATTGATGACCAGCGAGGTGATTGGCATTTTTAACTGAGTTATCAAAAATCTGTCGTAAGATACCTATAAAACAAGCAATTGAAAAACCAAACATCAAACCTATCAATACATTAACTTTCAAGTTTGGTGAACTTGGGCTGTTTGGAACTGTTGCAGATCTAACCATTGTGGATTTCACACCGGAACTAGATCCCATCTCTGGTAGCTCAAGTGTTTGTATTGTTTCGCCAAATTGCAGTGCAACTGCATTTGCAATAGCAGCAGCGCGCTCACCTGAAATATCTGAAACACTAATATTAATTAACACTGTTCCTAGAGGAGCAGAACTTTTTATTTTGCCTGCCAATTTAGAGGTGCTCATGTTTAAGGCTAGTTTATCAATTACAGGAGCTAAAGTTAGAGGTCCGTTAATAAGTCTTGCGTAGGACACGACGCGTTGTTCTGCGAAGCTCGAACCCTGCTGAAGAGCTGCGATGTCTAAAACCGGAGTAGGAGTTGAAATAAATATCTGAGATTCGGCTTCATATATTTTTGGGCTAACAATTGAAGTAAACAATCCAATGGAAGAACCAGCTATTAGTAGAACTATAAATGTAGAGAGATTTCGTAGAATAAGATTCCAGTGTTTTTTTAATTCCACTTTTACCAAACCTCCAATCTAACAATTCCTACCTAGTCTCCCCGAACCGTAAAATTCGGATATGCCGAATTACCGCTCAGTGGCACCATACTATCCTTAGGAGCGTAAATCCATTTCCTTTTTTCGATGGATCCAGCATGAACCAACATAGGCCAACTTTAACCTAAACTATAGCCGTGTTGAAGGGGATCAAAGATCATCTGTTTTTGAGCTGGGGGTAATCACTTCTACATTGTCGGCGAACATTGCCGCCAAATGGTTCTCGGGAATTTCCCTTTGATTGAGTTGCAAAGGGGGTGTTATTAGAGTTAAGGGATGAGAGTTCTTTCCGCAAAATTCTTTCCAAGATGAACTAAGGTAGGTTCTAGCGGGCCAAAGTGAAGCGTTTACTGGAGCTAAAATCGAATTGATAGTAGTGCCAGATTCAATCCTGATTTGAGAAGTAATCGAATTAATTCGAAAATTACAAACTTGAATTGAAACCTCAGAGAGAAGGTTAATCTGAGGCACGATAAAATCTGCCATAACTATTGTTGTATCTGAACTATATCTCTCTATTGCAATCTTGAGGGTTTCATGACGTTGAAGTTCTGTTTCTGGTGTTAGTGCCATTACGGTTTTACTTTCATTCATAAAAAGTTGAGTTCGAAAAAAAAATGCTACGACTCTAATATATTTCGCCAGCTCAGCGGAGCAGTCTAGCCGTGGCATAAGTTGCGGGTCTCTTAATTTTAACCCAAGATGTTTAGCTACTTCCTCGAGATTGACCAGGATACCCTCAAATCCAAGAGAATGAATGTCATGAAAGATACTCTCATTGATGGAAATAATAACGTCTGACTCTGAGATTTCATCAAAGTGCTGGATTAAGTTTCTTGCCTTTTGGTCTACGAAAGGCAGTCCCCAATCTTGAAAGATCTCTCGTACGACCAATGGCAGTACATTTCCTTCAATGGCAATCAATCCCGCTGATTGAAATTCATGTTCAGGATAAAGTTTGGAAAAAACCGTAGACAAAGCTTGTGATCGCGCTAAATTTTGGTTACATACAAAGGTGATAAGCATGCACAAATACTCCTAATCGTACATTAGGCAATGCGAACAGATTACAACAATACTATCCGAAAGTTGAGCTTCTAGGTATAGTTTTCTTGTGAATAATAGTCAATCAGCGGAGTTACAGCGAGTTTTCTTAAGTAGAGAAAAATTGATTAAATTTTTTATTTTTTTGATTGTCGTCATCCCAATTGTTCTAGATTTTTTATTCACAGGAACTCGCATAGCAAGGCTTTCTAGGATAATTATTTTTTTGATAATTTCTGGAATTATGCTACTTGATTATGAGAAATTTTTCAACATTAAACCAATCGGAATTGGAACTATAATCCTAATTTTGCTTCTGTACCTTATAGGAACATTTTCATCCCTTATTGCAGGTGGTGTGGCTACTCCAAATTTTCTATTATTGTTATTGATTTTAACAATTGTAGCTTTTTCTCCAGATTTGCAAAGCATGATTTCATCTTGGCTTGGAACATGTGCTCACATTCTCATCTGCTTGTCCTTTATTGCTATAGTCCTAAAGATTAATAATCTTCAAGTGTATTTTACGGACAAAGGCTACCCAGTTTTCCTTAAGTTTTTGGGAATCCCAGGACGAAATTACGGAATTTTCGCTCACCCAAATGTACTTGGTGAGGTTTCAGTGGTTTCATTTCTTTATAATCTAAGTTCAAAATCTAAATTAACCTATAAACTATATTTGATCATACCATTAACTTGTATTCTGAAATCTGGTTCCCGCACATCAATTATTGGATTACTTTTAGGAACCACAATTTTTTTTCTTTTCCGGTCCAAGGTACTTTCCAAAGCCAAACAAAAAGTTAAATTTGAATTCCCACTTATTGTTGGCCTTTTTTTATCCGGAATTTTTCTTGTCCTAACAAGTTTTCTAGTTAATGTGATTGCCTATCTGGATCCTTCTAGCCTTACAAGCAGAGTGTCAATTTGGCAAACATCACTTGAACTAACTAGGGACCATCCTTTAATTGGCATGGGGTGGGGCTGGCAGTATAGAGCAGTCGAATCTCAGTTTTTGAATACTTGGGAAGCCTCCGCGCATAATCAGATTCTTGAGGTTCTATTTTCTTCAGGAATTCTTGGCTTAATTATTTTCATGATCTTGATCAGCAGAGGATTTTTATTCTTGAGCGAAATGTCCAATATTCACAGAATACTTTTTTTAACATGCTTAGTTTCGGGGATCTCTGAATCATATATAGATGTGCAGTATCCTAATACTATTACGGTTATTTTTTTTACAATACTTGTTCAATGTAATCCAAGGAGTATATGGTCTCATTAGTAGAACACTATACAATTGCAATTTGTACCCAAGGTCAGAATTCAAATTTGAACAATGTAATAACAATTCTGAACGAAATTAATAAATCAACAAAGTACAAATTTGAAGTTTTAATTGTTCTAAACTCATCAATCTCTACTATTGAAACTTTTAGAAATGTGCGAATTGTTATTGAACCTAATTTGGGTTACTCATCCGTTCGCAATACTGCGCTTAAGAGTGTAAAATCAAGTTCCAATTTAATTTTTATTGATGACGACGAAATTCCTAGTTTAACTTGGTTTGAAAATCTTGTGTCAATGCACGAGAAATTTCAGGATGACATAATTGTAGGACCAATTTATCCTTATCGCGAGGATTTACTTAATAAACAATCTTATAGAAGCCAATTTACTCAGATGTATAAATCTAGACCTGACGAGGCTCTTGTAAAGCAAGGCGCAACAGCAAACATGCTAATACCTGCAAGTCTTATTAGTAAGGATGTTATTCATTTTGATCTTTATTTCAATAAATCCGGAAGCGAAGATACTGATTTTTGTTTTCGTGCCCGTACTGCTGGTTATTCAATAAGATTTGCAAAGAATGCTGAAATTTTTGAAATTGAGTCTCCTGACAGATATGATGTTAGATATTTGAATAAACGTTTTATACGAGATGTTTCAAATTACAGCGTTGTGATTAGAAGAAATATGGGCGTAGGTCCCATTTTATACAGAGCTTTAACTTTAATTGCGCGTATATTGATTTTTGGAGTTTTAAAAATGTTAAATCGCAAGTATGCATTAAATTTACAGGCGTATAGTAAAAGTTTGATTTCCTTGCTAACAGGGAAACTGTCAATTTAAAGACTATTGACTACCACATCCAGAGCAGCATTAAAGATTGGAGTTATCTTCTTCACATAAGAGTAGGACAAATGACTTCCATCTCGAGTTGTGAAAGTATCATCAATTATAACTGGGCAAATAACATCAATACATGACCAGGAAGATGTGTCGATAAAAGCAACATTAGTTTTTTGAAATGAGCTGTAAATTGAGTTTACTTTTCGATAGCTCGAAATAAGATTAGGCACTATCCTGCTACAGGTTGAATTAAACTCAAGGTCGTTGCCAATACAAGTTCTTGGATCAGGTGTTTTCGGAAAAACCCCAAGCAAGATGGTTTGTTTTGAACTATTGATCAAATTAGCTATATAATTTTCAGTCCTAATATTAATATTTCCATTAGGAAACCCAGTAAATATCAACAAGTCGAAATTCTCATAGGAGATCTGCTCTGCACTCCAATTTAATCGCGCAGTGCAATTCTCACTTAAACTTCCGAGCGGATTACATCCGACCATAGAATAAGAATAGACATCCCAATTCTTGGCTAAGAAATAATCAATTATAGGTTGAGTAAAGGTGCCCATTTTTGAGTCACCGACAAGCGCAACTCGCATTTTTGTCCCAACTTTAGGAGATTTAAAGATGCAATTTGATTTTGGATCCCTTTCAGCTTTTGCGCAATCCGATTTTTCGAAGGGGCTTAAGTCGTTCACGATTGACTTTAGAGCAACTTCCAAATTTTTCATTAATTTTGGCTGCAAGGAGGCAGTTTTTATTTTAAGTGTGTTTGCTTGTGTTAAGGTATTAAGAACGTTTTTAAATTTATCAAGATCGATATTAGTTGTTGTCTCCGTAGTACCTGAATCTGATTTAAGGCCAATTTCTGGAATTTGTGACTCCAATAGTTTGCTTTCATAATCTGCATAGGGTTTTAGGAATCTATTACTTTGAGCCGATTGCCTGTCAGTCGAGTCTTTGTGAATCCAATTAAGATTTGAAGGGAATGTTGAAAAATAAATAGTAAGAACTAGAAGGAAGGGAAGCCCAAAAACCATTTCTTTGCGTTTTCTTAACCAGTCAAATAATAAACCATCCGCGGGATCTATTTTTTTTGTAATTGGGATACGCTGAAAAGGAATTTCAATTTTAGCCCAAAGCAAGTTTCCTAGAATTATTGAAACACAAACAGTAAGTGCTTTCGCTATGAAGCTGTTAGATATTTCAAATCGGTGAGCTATCAGTAGAACTGGCCAGTGCACAAGATAGAGAGAGTAGGAAATTTTACCGAGGAACAATAGTAATCCAGAGTAGGAAATTTTCCTTCCTGTCTTCTCCAGCGCGATATTGCTTTGATTTTCGCCTGCATAGAGAAAAAAGCCGGTCGCTAAGACAGCAAGCGGTAATAGTCGAGCCCAATTACTTGGGGAAATAAAAATTGAAGCAATAACTATTGACAGTAGTAATGGAAAAAATTGTTCAAAATATGAAAATTTAGTTGATTTTCTTTTGTGATAGGCCAGAATTCCAAAAATTGCGCCAACTCCTAGTTCCCATGCTCGAAAAAGAAGTGAAAAATATGTTTCAATAGGAGAAGTATTAAAATTAATCTGAAGGAGGAGAAATGAGCCAATAGTCAGGGCAGAGAGAAGTGAGATTAGCCTCAGGTTAAATCGCAGATATCTGTTTTGAAATTTAAGCCTGTGAGTAAAGGCACAAATCAAGATGACTAATGGAATCAATAGATAAAATTGTTCCTCTATACTTAGGGACCAATAATGCAGAAGAAAAGATGGTGAGTTTCCAATATTAAAGTAGTCCGTATTAATGCCAATAAATCTAACGTTAGCGTAAAAGAAAAAACTAGCTATTGAATCCTTAACCAACAAATTTTGCTCTGATTCACTTAATAAAAATCGAACTAAAATATTTGTGGTTAAAATTACAACAAAAGCTGCTGGCATTAAACGACGGATTCGGCGTAGATAAAATCTCAAGATTTTTATTGAACCTCTACCGTTTTTCTTTAAGTTGCTGTTCAGATACTCGATGTAGAGACTTCTTGTAATTAAATAGCCAGAAATGACGAAGAACAGATCAACGCCAATAAAGCCAAACGAGAAGCCTGGGACCGAAACATGATTGAGAATAACAAGTAGCACAGATAGGCCTCTTAAAGCGGCAATGTCTGAACGCCACTGACTGCCTAATTCCTTCATGGAAAAATACTAGCATCAGGTTAATCATTGTTTAAACATTTTAAGTGATATAATGAAAGGTGGCTTTCATAAGACAAATGATACGTAGTTATAAAATAATTGGTCGTAAAGCCCGACTGGAATATTTGTTTACTTTGATATCCCTCTCAATCCTTACAACTCTGGATTTAATGGGCATAACTTTTTTTTTGCTACTAATCTCTAATTATAATTCTATTTCTTCCGATAACTTTGTTTCAAATTTTCCTGTTTTAAATGGATCTCTGAGCACGTTGAAAATATTTTTGCAAAATCATTTAACAATCATGTTAATAATCACGATCCTTCTCTTTGTTTCTAAAAGTTTTTTAGGGCTACTTATTAATTTTATTAATACTCGTATTTTGAGTAACGAAACAAAAAAAGTCACAGAAAGATTGATCAAAATTATATTTGAATCAAACATTTCAGGAAAATCGAAATACAATTCACACGATTATTCTTATGTTCTTGGTGAGGGCGTCCGCTTGGCATTACTTGATACTTTATTTTCCGCATCAATACTGTTTTCAGACTTTTTCTTGATTATAGTAATTACCGTAAATCTCTTCTTTGTTGCGAAAGTAATTTTTATTCCAACTATTTTATTTTTTGCAGCTATATTTTTTATTTTAAATCGTGTTATCAAAAAACTTACCCGAAATTCTTTTACTATTGCTCATGAAACAGACCAATCGAGCAAGCTATTAACACAAGAAACTATTTTGTCCCGGAGAGAATTTAAAGCAGCTGGTGTTTCCGATTATTATTTAAGAAGAATTGCAGAGAATAGAAATATAGCAATCAACGCACACAGTAAAATTACATTTTCAAACATGTTGCCCAAATACGTTTACGAAGTGGGATTATTTCTTGGTATCGCTTTAATCGCATTATCTACGAAGATTTCTGGGGAGTCGACAAATATCATACTGAATGTGACTTTATTTGTACTTTCCTCAAGTCGTATAGTTCCTGCTTTGCTACGGGTTCAGTTTTACCTAACTATTTTGGCGAAGGCATCCGCACAAAGTCTGATTGTTTTCGAAATCTTGAAAAATGAAATTGAACCAGGTAACAGGGTAGAAATAGATCTCTCAAGTACTAGTGACAAGAAATCGGCAGACTTTGTGCCAACCATAAATGTAGAAAAAGTATCTTTTGCCTACCCAAATAATCCGGATAAAAATATAATAACAGATATTACATTAAAGATCGGAAAGGGTGAATTTTTATCTTTAGTTGGTAGGAGTGGTTCAGGTAAATCTACTTTGTTGGATCTCATATTAGGCACCCTTGAACCAGATAGCGGTTCTATATTGGTTTCTGGAGTCAATCCCCTAGTTGCCAGCAAATTTTGGCCCAAGAAAATATCTTACGTTCCACAAAAAGTTACGATCTTACGTGGAGATATTTATGAAAATATTGCATTGGGTCAAAGAAGGGATTTAATCGACAAAGGTCTAGTTCATGAGGTTTTAAAAAATGTTCATCTTTTTGATTATTTCAATTCAACCTCTGATGGCTTTAGTAAAAATTTAGGAGAATTTGGTTCTCATTTGAGCGGTGGACAACTTCAAAGAATTGGAATTGCTCGGGCTCTTTACTCTGACTCAGAACTTATGGTTTTTGATGAGTCAATGAGTGCCTTGGATGCGCAGTCCGAGGCGGCAATTCTTGAAATTCTATGGAAGTTTAAGGGTAGTAAAACCATTGTAATGGTTACGCATCGTTTATCCGCCCTTCAGAATACAGATACAGTTATTTACATGGATAATGGAAATATTATTTTTTCAGGTGATTTCCAATCGGTACAAGATCAAGTACCAGATTTTGCTGAACAAGTGAGACTGCAAAGTATAGAGATATGGGAAAATGAAAATAAATCCAATTAAAAATTTCAAATTTTCCAAGAGGACAAACATGTGTAATCTTAAAGTTTTCATTTTTATATTGATCATTTGAAATAAGATTGGATGTCTATAGTGAATACACCTAAAGTGCTAATCGTTACACCCGCAAGAAATGAAGCTGACTATCTTCCATTGTTGTTGAATTCTTTAAAAATCCAAACATATAATGTAATCGCTCTCTTTGTTCTCGTTGATGACGATTCAAACGATGAAACTCAAGAAATTATGAACCAGTGGAAATCAAATTTTCCAATTATTACAATTAAATCAAAATCGTCTGGGCGAATTATAACTGGAGGTGCTTATTTTTCTTGGTGGGCCGGAGTGAATCATGCATTGAAACTGAAAAATGATTTTGATTATGTAATGAAGTTAGATGCGGATGTTTCCTTATCACCTGACTATTTTGAAAAACTTAAGGATGGATTTGATAATAAAGTTGATGTTCTCGGAGGTGTAATCTACGGAAAATCGCGAGAGCAAAAATCTTATGTACCCGGACCGGTAAAAATGTACTCAATTAGAGCCTTAAATGAGATTAAGGCCTTACCAATTGCAACTGGCTTTGATGTTATGGATGAAGTTTTATGTAAGAAAAGAGGACTTCGAGCAGCAGTCTACTCAGATGCAAAATTCACAATGAATAGAGAAATAGGATTCTCGCAAGGAAAACTACATGGAAGGTATAGGAATGGTCTAGTTTGCCGTTGGACCGGCTATGCACCCGAATATTTTATACTCCATTTAATTCGCTATATCTTTAGAAGACCATTTATTACTGGTGCCATATGGATGTTAGTGGGATTTGTTAGAGCTGATTCTGGCCCATACTCAACCGAACTTCGCATGGAACATAGGAAAATACAGAGGGCAAGGCTGCTGAGATTCTATAAAAATCCTATAACCACGTTTCGGGAGATTTATTTCTAAGATTTCCGGAAATAATCTGAATTTCAAATTAGCCCGAGAAGGAATTTTTTTCAAAAAAGTCTTTTTTAACAATTAATTTTATTAACAAGAGATTCTTCATATCAATTTTATTCAATTAAACGGAAAAAACTTGCATATTCTAAATCCTCCCTCGTTATTTTATCAATAGAATTTCCAATTAAATTTGATTCATAGAATAACTTGTATGCGTCTAATTGGTGATTATCAATGTGTTCATTAAATGATGATTCTCTTGGAATCGCTAATGGCTTAATTCCTAAATTTATGAGTCTTAGTAAGTTACCAATTCCGCAGTGCGTGATAACTACATCAGAATTTCTCGCGACATCTATAAACTCCTGATCTGAGAACTGCCTTACAACTTTCCCGGGTAATTTTTTTTCTGGATCATAATCAATTTGCCAAGTTACACTGTCGTCCTCTCGTATTGCACCTAGGACAATTTCAATTAAACGATCAAATTTAAATTGTGAATGCGTTCCTAAAGTAACAAAGATATTAAATTTTTTTTTCCCCTTCCACCTTTTGACCAAAGATAGTTCGCTTAGGGGCGATTGGATTTCATTCCAGCCAGTTCGTCGGGCGCCAAAATTTGAAGATAAACAAATCACTGATGGGATTTTTTCGAGAATTCTGCCAGTTAAACTTGGAGATTGTGTTCTTGTTAAGCTTTCAATATAAAGAAATGGTTTTCTAAAAAATATATGTAAAGGTAACGTTGCTACTGCAATTGCAGCACCAGTGCTAATAATTAAATCGAATTCAAGATTACAGCCAGTTAAAATTATTTCTTTCGAAACAAGGATTGCCTTAACCCATTGACGAGTACCAACTTTGGATAAGAAATAATGCTCGTAATCCGAAAGTAGGGACTTGGTTTGTTGGTTCTCATGGGTTAAGAAAATGGAATTTCTGGACAAGCCAAATTTTTTTTGAATAAGCATTGCTTCCTGTAAGTGTCCGCCACTTGAAACTACAAAAAGCACCTTCTTATCTATTAATGATTCGATTTCAAATGACTTTCTATTTCTCATGATTTAAATATACAAGAGTCAATTGAATTTCGGTTTAAATTGGGTATCAATTTATCAATTATCTGTCCATTTTTGTCTGCAACGTACAAGATTATGATAGTTTTGAGTTAGAATCTATTCATCAATAACTTTGGAGATTCATATGCGATTACAAAATTTTATTTTGAGAGCATCTCTGCATCGGTTAAAGGTAACTATAAGAGATTATTATCCAGAATACTATAAATTTATAATTAAAGGAGTTTCCCCTTTAATCGCACTTTTAAAATATGGTGTTTTGAAAATAAGTGGGGCTGAAGCTTATTGGTTTTTACAATACAGAGCAGGTGAAAATAAAATTACCAAAAAATGGGGAGGTCACAACTCTATACAAAATCCATTAATTTTTAAACTTGAGAGAATTACAGAGCTGAATTTTCCCAAAGTTTTGGGTTATAACATGTTTAACCCGTCCATCGCATGTCAGGCGGAAAATTTATTAATAAGTTGGCGAATATCAGATAACATTGTTAAACCCTTCACTGATTCACATGGGAGATCACTTTATCCGATATCTGGTTTCCAGGGCGGAATTGGGATCGGATGTAGTAATAAAAATCAGGTTTTTAAAGACGGCGCTATACACAATTCTAAAGTTCTTATACAACCAGATTTTGATCACAGATTGGAAGAGCACCAGATTCGAGATATTTTTGGTAGACAGGTTGAATTCGATGATCCGCGTTTCGTTCCTGAAAATCCAAATTTGATAGTATTGAATGGGAGATACTTTCCACATTCATTAGATTCAAATAAACCAAATTTTTCACCATATTTGTTAAACATTTCTGAAAACAACCTTAAAAAAATTGAAGTTCCCTCGATGGGTAGATATGAAAAAAATTGGGTGCCACTATCTTTAAGTTTCAGAAATTTGAGATTATTAAGGTCGACCCAGCCGGTTTCTATAGTTGAATTAAACTTACTAAACTCAAGTACGCAAGAAACAATTATTGAGCAAAACAGTAATTCTGGTTACCACAATGGAAGTAACGTTATTTTGCTAGCAAATGAATTCTTTATTCGCATTGTAAGAGAAAGGATTCACATAAAAGGTTTAAGGGCTATCCATTTTTCAACCTTCATGCTTCACGACCTAGACATGAAATTAATCTTGCAAACCAAGCCCTTTATTTTACAGAAATATGGTTTTGAAATTTGTAATTCAATTACACAATTTGAAGATGAAATTTTATTGGCGTGGGGAGATAATGATGAGGCTGCTTTCTTAGGAAGTATTAAAACAGATAAAATCCTTGCCTGGATATTCGAAAATGCATTATAGAGTTCGCTAGGCAAATATTGATACATATTCCTACTGCAAAGTATTCATGAGATTCAAATTTCGGGTTGCAGATAATGTTTAATGCTTCTGCTTTCTCTAATTACTTATATTTGATATAATCACCTTCAATGTTATCAATAAATGAAAAACACGTATATTAAACCCAGGCAAAGTCCTAGTTTATTTTCAGCTTTGAATTTTTAAGCTTTGAGAAATCTAGAAGTGGATTGAAAGGACGTTATGATCATAGTAGCTAAAAGCCTTGATCTAATTGCAAGAAAGACACCATCTACGATGCATATTGTAATCACTAGATATGCATTGTCTTTTGATGGTGCATCAATCAATCGCGAATGGTTGGATGATAGGCGAAATATCTTTACTAACGTAACAATTCCTTCGATGAATCTGCAAACTAGTAAAGATTTTACCTGGGTAATTCTGATTGATGAATCAATTTTAAGAACTGAATCGGATTTTTTACAAAAATATATTTCTTCTGAAGTTAATGTTTTGTTTAGGCCAGGAAATTCACCATTTAACCACGATCCACACTACTGGAAATTGAACTTTCCCATAATTCCTCAGGGTTTCCGAATTTTGACGACTAGGCTCGATTCTGATGATTGGGTAAATCCAAAATTTATTGAAAAGGTTCAAAAAGTTGCCCACAGGCTCAAGAAAGATACTGCTATCTTTTTTCCAATTGGCTTGAATATTGACACCCTAAAAAAGGAATTGAGAATACTTTTTTTTAGAAATAATCAATTTGCGTCATTTCTTGAACATCCCACGCATTATCCCTTCCAGACTGTTCATAAACTTGATCATACTGATTTATCACTTCACGGAAATGCTAAAATGGTATATCGTAACTTTTTTATGTGGGGCACTGTTGTGCATGCTAGAAATATTTTGAATGCTTCAAGAGGCATAAAAGTTCCAAAATTTATTGCCCGTTTTCTTTACCAGCCACCTTTATAGGCAATAGCTAATTCAGTAATAAAAGATTGAAAACAGTCAGATAATTTCCGGATTCGAAAAGTAAATAATTAATGATCTAAGACTTGTGAAGGTAACTGATTTAGAGCACTTTAAAAGCCGATATGCAATCAGGATTTTACTGGATTTAAAAGCATTTTTACTCTTCTAAATGCATTCTGTAATATCTGTTTCAACATTTTCTTCGTTGATTGACTTATATAGTATCCATCCATAATTTTCTTATAACTCAGCACGGCATAAACTTCAGATTCTTGAGTAATTAAATCGATAGATTTTCTGAAACTTAAAATTCTAGATTCAGATTCATTGGCAGAAGATGTTGTTTGTGGCACAGTGATCTTTGGAGTGACTGAATTATGAACTCCTTGAAATCCAATATCTGTAGCCAAGTATGGTCTAGAAACTATATGTAAGAAATCATTAAATCTTAGGAAAAAATCTGTAGCTATGTCGTGATCCATGGTTGGAATTAATTGACCTAAAAAATTGCGGGATGCGAAAGTTGCAATTTTAAGACTGTCTTTATCTATGCTTGGATGATTTAAATCTGGTTTTCCAATTATATTTACAAACTCTTCAAGCATTGGCAACTTCTTATCAAATAGTTTTTTTCTTTCAGCAAAAGCTTTTGTACCGCGACCTGGATAGAATCCATCATAGCCGCGTGGAAGGTGCGAGAGTGATGGGAGAATCTGGAAACAGGCTACTTTTCCAATCTGCTGGAAATCATGAACTATTTCGATGAGTTTCGAGAGTTCGTCTAGGTAGGCGGGTTCAAGCACAACATCTTCTTCGAAGAATGCTCCCCACTCTGAACCAGTAGAGAAAATTGATTTTTGTAGCTCAACGTGTAACGCTGCAATTCCTAGGTTTCTTTCCCATCCAATTACATTTGCTTTTGGAAAATAGTAACTAGCTAATTTCTTCACTTCAGTAGATTTATCAGCCAAACCTCTAGATTCGTAAACTGATCCAGGGAATCCATCTACAAAAATACTCAGTTTTTCTTGGTCTGCTTTAAGTTTCTGCTGCTTGAGCGAAACCAATAACTTCTCGGCATATTCTGGGCGATTGAATAATTGAATCCCGATTGGATAACCAAACATCTCCATATGGTAGAGCATAAGCTATATCAAATTAACCAATAAATTAGTATGTTTATTTGGACGCATTCTAATTTATACTTCCTTATCAAACAGTAATTAAGAGTAGTAAAGTGTTGGAAATCTCGAGTCAATTACTCCCAAGCTAGACTACACAAATTTTGGAAGAAGGCCTGATTCGTAAGCTGAAAACAATTTTTGGGCTTCCAGATCTGCTTTAGAAATTATTCCTAAATCACCTGGCGGTAGAGGCCAAGAAATCCCTAATTCTGGATCGGTGGGGCAAATCCCTTTCTCATAATACGGCGAGTAACCACTAGAAGTCAGATAGACAACTGAGGCAAAATCACTTTTAACGATAAAGCCATGTCCGACACCCGTAGGTATGTAAATTACTTCACCGGATACTTCAGTAAGCTCAATATATTCAACTGTCAAATAAGTTGGTGAGCCTATCCGTAAATCAACAAGTACGTCGATGATTGAGCCACTCGCGCACGTGACTACCTTTGCCTGACCTTCAGGTGCAAGTGAATAGTGAATGCCTCTAATTACCCACCTCTTAGAATTTGAATAATTTGCTTGCTTTACTTCGAAGTTTCTGTCGATACTTAGAATTTCTTCAGATTTGAACCATTCTCTGAAAATCCCTCGTTCATCGGGAAAAACTTTATGAGTTGCAATGTAGGCTCCGTCAATATTAAGTTTCTTTAATGTCATAACTTTTCCTTTGAGTTTGGATTCGAAATTATCTCAGGAAGAATTTTTTTTAAGGAGGCCTTCCAGTCAGGAATCTCGTTCAAGTCGGCTCCCTCCCACTTAGCTTTACTTAACAATGAATACTTTGGCCTCCTTGCTTTTAAGTCAAGAGATGATGAGCTTATAGCTTGGACTAATTCTGGGTCAGCGCCAACCTCTTTGTAAATCGCACGAGCCAGCTCAAACCAACTACAGCTGCCTTTGTTTGAAAAGTTATAGATTCCTCCTTCTGGAACCTTAACTACGATTGAGTAAATGCCTTTAGCCAAGTCCTGGGCACTCGTAGGACTACCTATTTGATCATTTACAACTCGAGTTTCCTTTCTCTCTAAAGCTTTTATTGCGATAGTTTTCACAAAATTTTTACCGTTTATTCCATAGAGCCATGAAGTTCTGATTACATATGCCGTCGTTGGTAAAATTTCAAACAGAGTCTTCTCTCCAAGGAGTTTTGATTCCCCATATTTATTAATAGGGCCAACTTGAGAGTTTTCATCATATGGCTTTGGAGAATTGCCATCAAAAACATAATCAGTTGATATGTGTATAACGTGGCTACCGAGTAACTTTGCAACTTCAGCAATATTTTTTACTGCTACAACATTTAACTCGAGCGCGGCCTGAAACGAATCTTCTGCACCATCTACATTGGTCCAGGCTGTGCAGTTAATGATCCAGTTTGGTCTGAAATTACTTGCAAAGCTCTGAAATGAATCTCTATCGCGAACATCAAGATCTGAGGATTTAGGAGCAACGTAGTCAATTTTCATTAACTGAAGTTGTTTTTGAACTTCAGAACCCAAAATGCCAGTACCTCCAAGCAACAGAATTCTATTCATTTACTTCTTCAAAAGTGGTCGCCACCATGATTCGTTGGCGACGTACCAATCAATGGTTTGACGTAGCCCCTCTTCAAATTCAATTTGAGGATTTACGCCTAGCTCTTTTCGAATCTTATTTCCGGTGAGAGAGTAACGAAGATCATGACCCTTACGATCTGCTACAAATTCGAAAGCCTCCTTTTCGCTTTTGCCAAAATAGGCAATGATTTTTCTGGCCAGTTCTATATTCTCAAATTCATCAGTCCCTGCGATATTGTAAATTTCGCCTGGGTTCCCATTCTCCAAAACTGCAGCAACTCCTCGACAATGATCATCTACGTGAATCCACTCTCGAATCTGTTTACCGTTTCCGTAAATTGGTACCCGTTTACCATCAATCAAATTGGAGACAAATAGTGGAATAATCTTCTCTGGAAATTGGCGCAATCCATAATTGTTGCAACAGCGAGTAATTCCAACGTTGATACCGTACGTCTTGCCATAAGCAAGCACCAATAAATCTGCACCGGCTTTACTTGCTGAATAGGGCGAATTCGGCTTTAGGGGCTCATCCTCTTCCCAACTGCCGATTGTAATCGATCCGTAAACCTCATCGGTAGAAACTTGAAGGTATCGTTCAATCCCAAGATTTTTGGCCAAGTCCAACAAATTCTGGGTGCCCATAACGTTTGTATGAAGAAACTTAAATGAGGACTCGATGGATCGATCCACGTGTGATTCAGCCGCAAAATTTACGATAACGTCAACCGAACGCTCTTTTATAATACCTTCCATCTCAAATTTATTGACTATATCTGCTTGATGAAAATAGAATAAGGGCATTGAAATAATCGAATCAAGATTTGCAAGATTGCCCGAGTACGTTAAGTTATCTACTACGGTGATACTTGAAAACTTATTCGGAATTTCTTGAGTCACTAATAACTCTGCGAATCGAGATCCAATGAATCCGGCACCGCCAGTAATTAGAAGGTTCATCAATTTGCACCGCTTTTCTAAAATTGGGGGTAGTTTGCAATGAAGGGCGTAATTCTTGCAGGTGGCTCTGGAACTAGGTTACATCCACTAACTAAGGTGATCTCGAAGCAACTCCTGCCCGTTTATGACAAACCCATGATCTACTACCCCCTAACTACCTTGATTCTTGCAGGCGCCAATGAGGTGCTAGTAATTACTCGGCCCGAAGATGCGGCTTCATTCAAATCGTTACTAGGGGATGGGTCACAGTTTGGAATTTCAATCTCTTATGCTTTGCAAGAGAAGCCAGCGGGCTTGGCCCAAGCTCCGTTAATTGCAGAGGATTTCCTGAATGGCGAAGGTTTCTGTCTGATTTTGGGGGATAACTTTCTATATGGCCCAGGGCTCGGTCGAAAATTACAGAATCTGGACTCAGTTGAAGGCGCAACAATATTTGCGTACAAAGTAAAAGATCCAACCCAGTATGGCGTTGTGGAAATTAATCAGATAGGTGTACCAATTTCAATTGAAGAAAAGCCAATTAATCCAAAATCAGATCTAGCAATTCCAGGTCTTTATTTCTTCGATAAAGAGATTGTTAGAATTTGCCAAAAATTAAAGCCAAGTAATCGTGGTGAACTAGAGATTACCGACGCGATAAAGGATTATATGGCTCGTGGCAAGCTATCCGTGCAAGTGCTTCCGATTGGAACTGCCTGGCTTGATATGGGAAGTTACGAAAGTTTGCTTGAAGCAGGAGAGTTTGTACACATTATCCAAGCACGCCAAGGAATCCTTA
>Ga0214921_10005654_pt1 | contig 17573 bp, 16 predicted proteins | sample LL1505_MetaG_FD_177992 | JGI IMG/M metagenome (GOLD analysis project Ga0214921, IMG submission 177992) | Freshwater microbial communities from Lake Lanier, Atlanta, Georgia, United States - LL-1505 | ecosystem: Environmental > Aquatic > Freshwater > Lake | place: USA: Georgia | collected...
GACGGGGTGGATGGGGTCCAGGATGGGGTCTTGGTTGGGGTATGATGGGCCCATGGGGATGGGGTGGCGGATTTGGCGGATTTGGATATCCTTCTGTGACCTATAGTGCAGGCAAAGTTGCTATAATGAATTTTGATGCAAAAGCAAATATTCAATCTGTCAAAACAATCGATAAACAACAATCAGATGTGAATGTCGATCAGTTTATTGGTTATGGACAAATCAACAATGCTGCTGGAACAAATTTCTTATACTATCAAAAATCAAAAGGACTAAGACAATTGATACATCAGCAATTAACGCCAACTGGGGCTATCGTAATGGGTAGTGCTATTCCTTTAAAAGAAAAAAATGTGGAGTGGATGCCAAGGTCTTTAAAACAAGTAGGTGAAAAGGAAGCCATCTTGCCTTATCAAACAAAAGGGAAATTAGGCTTTGCTAAAATCACGATACAGTAATTATGGTTTTTTTATTTAGAGATAGGTCTGATATCAATGTGCTGTTTTTGGTATTATTAAGTATTGCTGCGCATTTTCATTTTTATTTGGAACCACCTATTGTGATAGCAAATCCAACAGATGGTTTATTAGCTTATCTTTTATTTCATTATATAAGACCATTGCAACCCATTGCGTTGATTGTATTATTTCATTTGATTGTGATTGTGCAAGCTTTGAGGTTGAATATTTTACTAAGTCGTTTTAAGATGTTTCAACAGGTGAGTTATTTACCTGCTTTTACTTTTGTAGTATTAACCGCTTTATTTCCTTTTTGGGATGCGATAAGTTCTGGTTTAATTGCGAATGCTTTTATTATTTGGATTTTAGTCAAGCTAAATAGATTGTTTGATCAAACTCAGCCCAAAACACTAGAATTCAATATTGGGATGATTGTAGGTATTTCCATTTTATTGTACGAGCCAATCGCGATTTTGATTCCGGTTGTTATTTTTGCATTAGTCATCATTAGGCCATTTAAATTAACAGAGTGGTTGGTATTGATGATGGGCATTTTTATACCCTTTTATTTTATTTTTACCTTTGTATTTTTAACAGACTCGGCTGCAGCTTTTACCGCTTTTTTACCCAAATTAGACTGGGAAAATCCTTTAGCAGCAATAGATGTAAAATCGATCATTGCATTGTCCTTCATAGGCATTCAATTATTAATTGGGTTCTATTTTTGGCAACAGCAACAAAATAGATTTATTATTCAAGTACGAAAATACTGGGGTGTGATGTTATTGACATTAGTTGTTACCTTTTTTCAACCAATCATCTTCTCTTCACAGGCCTTATACGCTTCGGCCATTGTTATAGCCCCTTTGGCTAGTTTTATTAGCTTTTGTTATGCCGGTCCAAAACAGTTAATCATCCCCAATGTCTTTTTTTGGATTTCAGCAGGTTTGATTGTGTATAACCACCTTTTTTAGGTGTAGAATTAGCCCTTTTTAGCAAAGCCTTTTTAAGTACCTTTGTATTTCAATCTTACTCAACTTTTAAGCGTAATAATATGAAATTTGGCGTATTGGTTTTCCCTGGTTCAAACTGTGATAGAGACATGCAAGATGCATTAGAAAAAGACCTTGGTCTTGAAGTGCAAATGTTATGGCATAAGGACAGTGATTTATCTCATTTTAACACGGAGGATTGTATTGTATTACCAGGTGGATTTTCATACGGTGATTATTTACGTTGTGGAGCGATTGCGAAATTTAGTCCAATGATGCAATCTGTGATTGAATTTGCAAATAATGGCGGTAAGGTTTTGGGTGTATGTAATGGTTTTCAAATTTTATGTGAATCAGGTTTGTTGCCAGGGGCATTATTACAAAATGCCAATCAGCAGTTTATTTGTAAAAATGTTTTTATTAAATCCGACAAGAGTGGTCCATTGCAAATTCCAATTGCACATGGTGAAGGAAGGTATTTTGCAGATGAAGCGACATTGGCTAGTTTAGAAAAAAACAACCAAATTATTTTCCGTTACTGCGATAAAGACGGCAAAATAGGTAGTGATTCAAATCCGAATGGTTCAATTAAAGATATTGCTGGCATTTGCAATACAGGCAGAAATGTGTTTGGTATGATGCCGCATCCAGAAAGAGCAACTAATCCAGCATTGAATAATACGGATGGTGTTCAGGTATTTGAATTATTAGGCTTATTGAAAACTGTAGCTGCTTTATAAATTTTATAAGAAAGGGCTTTCCTAGTTTTAGATGTATTTATTAAAAAAATTGTTGAGATGAAAAAAATATTGCTTGCTTTTTTATTTTTTGGATTTGCATTACAAAGTCAATCGCAAAAATTAGCTCCAGTAAAATGGGCTTATCAAGCAGTTAAGACTGGAGACAAAAAATACAATATTATTATTACTGCAAACGTAGATGCGCCTTGGCATATCTACTCTCAATTTGTAAAAAAAGGGCCTGTACCAACCACTGTTCAGTTTGCTAAAAATCCATTGGTTATAATAAATGGCACCACAAAGGAAGTAGGCAATTTGGAAAAAAAGTTTGATAAAAACTTTGATGCTGTCATTGGCTCTTTTGGCGGTAAAGTACAATTTATACAGGCTGTGACTTTGAAAGTAAACACCAAGACCAAGTTGACTGGAACCATTGAGTATATGGTTTGCAATGAGGAAAGATGTTTACCTCCAACAAAACAAAGTTTTGAAGTGGATATTCAATAAATCCCAAACCATATCCATGCGTAATTTATTCTTGACTTTTATTGCACTATTCTTCACTGTATCACAGTTGCAAGCTCAGGCAGACAGTATTGCAAAAGCGACTGTTCAAATAGCAGCAAAAAATGATTCTACTTATACGATACAAGTAAGCGTAAATGTTCAAGCTGGATGGAAAGTGTATGACGCGAATGCGGAAGGAGTTGAAGCACCAGGTTTAAAATATACTTTAGAAACAGCGGTGCCTTTGAACAAGCCAACCTATTCAGTAGTCCCTCAGGTACAAAAAGACGATTTATTTACGAATGCAAAAGTTTTTACAGGGCAATTTGATATTAATCATGAAGTTGTTATTCATGGATTTCAGCCAGATAGTTTAAAAGGGATGGTTGTGATGAGTGTTGGCAAGGTGTCCACTTTTTATGTGATTGAATTACCGATTGCAATGCCATTGGCGAATGGACAAAAAGGTAGTCAGTTCAGTATCTTACTTCCAGCATCGGCACGTAATGCACCTGAAAATGCCTGTGGTGAAACAGCTTCTAGTACAAGTGCCGATAGTGGTGCTTGGGGTGTCTTCTTATTAGGATTTTTAGGTGGATTGATTGCACTGGTTACACCATGTGTTTTCCCAATGATCCCTGTGACGGTTTCTTTTTTCACTAAAAGATCTAAGACCAGAAAACAAGGGATCCAAAATGGATTGATCTATGGCTTGTGTATTTTTTTAATTTACGTATTGGCGAGTGTGCCCTTTCATATTGTAGGTAATGTGCAACCAGAAATTTTCAATAGCATATCTACCAACGCCTGGTTGAACATCGCCTTCTTTGCGATTTTCATTTTCTTTTCAATTTCTTTCTTTGGCTATTTTGAAATTAGTTTGCCTTCGGGTATTGCCAATAAAGCAGATGCTAAGAGCGGTTTGGGAAGCTTAGGTGGTATCTTTTTTATGGCCATCACTTTAGCGATTGTATCCTTCTCTTGTACAGGACCAATCTTAGGTACCTTATTAGTAGGATCATTACAAGGTGGCGCCTGGGCATTAACACAAGGGATGGCAGGTTTTGGATTGGCTTTGGCTTTGCCATTTACTTTATTTGCCATCTTCCCACAATGGCTTCAGAGCTTACCAAAATCTGGCGGCTGGTTGGATACCGTAAAAAAAGTATTGGCCTTTGTTGAATTAGCGCTCGCGTTTAAATTTTTATCCAATGCAGACTTAGTACAACATTGGGGATTATTAAAAAGAGAAGTCTTTATTGGAATATGGATTTTAATTAGTCTTGGATTGACTGCTTATCTATTTGGCTTCTTATTATTACCACACGATGTCAAAGGACAAAAGATTGCTTTAGGCCGAAAATTATTAGGCGGCCTATCCTTAGGTTTTGCATTGTATTTAAGCGCGGGATTGATGCCGCAAAATGCCAATAATTTAAAATTATTAAGTGGATTCCCTCCACCAACACATTATAGCTTATTTACAACTGATAGTTCAAGTCATGGGCTTAAAGCAAATGTAGTCAATGACTATACCAAAGCATTGGAAATGGCGAAGGCACAACAAAAACCAATCTTAATTGATTTTACAGGATGGGCTTGTGTGAATTGTAGAAAAATGGAAGAGCAAGTATGGACAGATCCTGCAGTACAAAAATTTATCCAAGATAATTTCATATTAGTTTCTTTATACGTGGACGATCGTGCTAATTTACCAGTGGCAGAACGTTTTACTTATACCACACAAGGTGGACAACAAAAGCAAATCAATACGGTGGCAGATTTGTGGGCTACTTTTGAGACAGAAAATTTCAATCAATCCTCACAACCTTTATATGTGGTGTTGAGTCCAGACCAAGTATTGCAATCCAATCCAATTGGTTATACGCCAGATATTCAACAATATTTAGAATGGCTACAATGTAGCGCCAAGAAAAAATAACTACATTGTCATACCGCGCTCGTTCATCATCTTTCTTAAGTTAATCAAGCCATAACGCATTCTTCCCAAAGCGGTATTAATACTGCAGTTGGTTAATGTAGCAATTTCTTTAAAACTAAAGTTGGCATAATGTCTTAAGACTATAATTTCTCTTTGTTCTTCTGGTAATAAATCTACTAATTCTTGAATATTTTTATGTGTTTGCGTCCGGGTCATTTTATAATCGGCAGAATGATCGGTATGTTTTATCACTTCAAAAATATCTTGATCATCACTCGTTTTAATAACTGGTGTGCGTTTTACTTTTCTAAAATGGTCCACACAAAAATTATGAGATATTCTTAAAGCCCAAGGAAGAAACTTACCTTCTTCGGCATATTTTCTTTGCTTTAAGTTGTCTATGATTTTAATAAAAATTTCTTGGATTAAATCTTCGGCTAAATAGTTGTCTTTCACCATAAATAAAATAGCATTAAAGATTTTTTCTTGGTAACGATCAATCAAAGCATCGAAAGCACGGGTATTGCCTCCTTGGAAAGATTGGATTAACTCGTTGTCTGTTAGTTCAACTACTTTGTTCATGTTTGGTTTTTATAGGTTGTTATTAGGTCAGGTTTTGGGTACCTTAGGATTGTATTGGAAAATTACTAGCTTATTGTGCCCAAAACGTAGATGTGGGAAACAAGAATTTTGCTTCAAGGATATCCACATTCTATTATTTACAATAATATTAAGGTAGAACACAACCAAATAGGGCATGATGGTGTTATTTTTGTAACATGGCTGTAACTAAGAAAGGACTAGACAAAACGGAGCGAAACAATATCGAAGTGGTGGGTGCAAGGGTGCATAACCTAAAGAATGTATCAGTTGAATTTCCAAGAAACCAATTGATCGTGGTGACGGGGGTTTCTGGAAGCGGAAAGTCTTCTTTGACCATTGACACCCTATTTGCGGAGGGACAAAGACGTTATGCCGAAAGTTTATCCTCTTATGCCAGACAGTTTATGTCTAGAATGGGCAAACCAGATGTCGATTATATCAAGGGTTTATGTCCAGCTATTGCCATCGAACAAAAAGTAACTACACGTACCCCAAGAAGTACAGTGGGCAGCATGACGGAAATTTACGAGTACCTAAGGGTCTTATTTGCTAGGATTGGTAAAACCTATTCACCAATTAGCGGAAAAGAGGTCAAAAAACAAGATGTGCAAGATGTGTTATCCTTTATTGAAAAAGGAAAGCAGGGCGATAAAATGGTCTTATTGGTTTTATTCAAGCAGCATGCTAAAAGAGCGATGCAAGAGGAATTGAATATCCTGATGCAAAAAGGCTTTGCACGTATTTACTTGAGAGCTCCTAAAACCGCACCAGTAATTGTAAGAATAGAAGATGCATTGAACTGGACTAAGAAGGAATTACAACAACATACCAAAGACAAAGAAATTTATATTTTAATTGATCGTGTGGTGGTGAAAACATTTGAAGAGGATGATATCCATCGATTAACAGATTCCATTGGCACTGCATTTTACGAAGGAGAGGAAATTGTTTGGGTGGAGCAGAATGAAAATACCTTAGTGAGCTTTAATAATAAATTCACTTTAGACGGTATTGAATTCGATGAGCCAAGTCCAAATTTATTTTCATTTAATAATCCCTATGGTGCTTGTCCCACTTGCGAAGGCTATAGCCAAGTGTTGGGGATTGATGCCAACTTGGTGATTCCAAACCCACATTTGTCTGTGTATGATGGTGCAGTGGCGCCATGGAAGGGCGAAAAACTTTCTTGGTGGAAGGATCAATTTGTAAAGGAGGCAGGTAAGGAAGGATTTCCTATTCATCAACCTATCCTTAAATTAACGAAGACGCAATTACAACAACTTTGGAAAGGCGTTGGAAAAGCGTATGGTATTGACGATTTCTTTAAGGATGTTGAAGCGCATTTATATAAAGTACAGTTTCGTGTTTTATTAAGTAGGTATCGTGGCCGAACAGATTGTCCGGATTGTCAGGGATACAGATTGCGTAAGGAAGCATTGTATGTAAAAATTGCAGATCAACATATTGGACAATTGTGCGCATTACCAGTGCAAGATTTACAAGTTTGGTTTAAGCAATTAAAGTTGAGTCCTAGAGATACAGTGATTGCTAAGCGTGTGTTGATGGAAATTGAACAACGCATACAAACATTGATGGATGTGGGTTTAGGTTATTTAACTTTAAGTCGTTTGGCGAATAGTTTAAGTGGAGGAGAAAGTCAGCGTATACAATTAACAAGATGCTTGGGTAGTAATTTAACCAACTCCTTATATATTTTAGATGAGCCATCAATTGGATTGCATTCAAGAGATACAGAGCGATTGATAAAAGTGTTACAAAATTTAAGAGACCTTGGTAATACAGTGGTGGTGGTGGAGCACGACGAACAAATCATGCGTGAAGCAGATTATATCATAGACATGGGTCCCTTAGCGGCGCATTTAGGTGGAGAAGTCGTTGCAGTAGGCAATGCAGCAAAGTTGATGAAAGATAAAAATAGTTTAACTGGAAAATATTTGAATGGTACATTGTCTATTCCAATTCCTGCAAAAACAAGATCAACAAAACATACCATACAATTAGAAGGCGCGTTCTTGCATAATTTAAAAAACATTGATGTGCAATTTCCATTGCAATGTTTGACCGTGGTGTCTGGCGTGAGTGGAAGTGGTAAAACAACTTTGGTGAAGCAGGTTTTGTACAATGCATTGCTAGATGCAAAACAATTGCCAACAGAAATGAAGGGGGGATTCAGTGCCATTAAAGGTGATTTGCATTTATTTGATCAAATAGAAATGGTGGATCAAAATCCAATTGGTAAATCGTCCAGAAGCAATCCTGTGACCTATATCAAAGCTTATGATGCAATAAGAGATGTGTATTCAAAACAAGCATTGTCAAAAATAAGGGGCTTCTTACCAAAGCATTTTTCATTCAACGTGGACGGCGGAAGATGTGATACTTGTAAAGGAGAGGGAGAACAATTAGTAGAGATGCAGTTCTTGGCGGACGTGCATTTAGTCTGTGAGGATTGCGGTGGAAAAAGATTTAAAGAAGCAGTATTAGAAGTACAGTATAAAGGAAAAAGTATCCACGATGTATTAGAGATGAGTGTAGACGAAGCCATTGCATTTTTTAGTGAAGAAAAAAATATTGTCTTAGCAATAAGTCCATTACAAGAAGTAGGATTGGGTTATGTGAAGTTAGGACAAAGTAGTAGCACCCTGAGTGGAGGAGAAGCGCAAAGAGTTAAGCTAGCAAGTTTCTTAGGCAAGGGCAAAGCAAGTAGTAAGATGTTATTCATATTTGACGAACCAACCACCGGTTTACATTTTCATGATATCCATAAATTATTAAAAGCCTTTAATGCATTAATTGATCAAGGGCATTCCTTGATTGTAGTGGAGCACAATACTGATATCATTAAGTCGGCAGACTGGGTGATTGACATGGGCCCAGAAGCAGGCATCAACGGAGGCAATGTGGTTTATGCCGGCGTTCCGACAGGATTGGCTAAATGCAAGGCTTCCCAGACTGGGAAGTACTTAGACTAAATTCTATGTAACTTATTTAAAATCAATGAATTAGGAAAATTTATTTTGCTAGTTGATAGTTTATTGTATTATTTTTGTTGTAACTAAAAAATAGTTGCAATTTTGTATGACAAAGAAAGATAAACTACTAGAAAGATTCTTAAGCATGCCTAAGGATTTTTCTTACCAAGAACTAAAGACATTGCTTAATAGTTTAGGCTATGAGGAAAGTAACCTTGGAAAAACTTCAGGGTCAAGAGTATTGTTTTTAAATGTGATAAAGCAAAGTAAAATCAGAATACATAAACCACATCCTGGCAATATTTTAAAGAAATATCAGATTGTGGAAGTAATATCCAAAATAACATCAAAAGAAAAATAATGAAAAACACGTTAAACTATAAAGGATTTCTGGGATCTGTTTCTTTTAGCGAAGAAGATGATGTTCTATATGGCAAAATAGAATGCATTGATGACTTGATTTTATATGAAGGGGGTTGTGTCAGTGAAATAAAAAATGCATTTAAAGAAGCAGTAGACGATTATATTGAAATCTGTAAACAAACAAAGAAGCCTTGCATAAAAAGCTTTAAAGGGTCTTTTAATGTCCGTGTTACACCTGATGTACACCAGAAGGCGGCAATGCTTGCCACTATGAAAGGAATTAGCTTAAATCAATTGGTACAAAAAGCTATTGAGAAGGAATTAGAAGTGGCTTAATAAAATAGCTTCAATTTTTTTGGCTAACTAATAAATTAGTTATAATATTAACTAAGAAATTAGTTATAAAGCCAAAAAGAACCATATGAAAAAATTGACACAAGCCGAAGAACAGATCATGCAAGCACTTTGGTCCTTGGATCAAGGCGGTTATATCAAAGACATTTTAGAAGCATTAGAAGCACCCAAGCCACATCATAATACAGTGGCAACCTTACTTAAAATTTTGGTGGAGAAGGAGTTTGTTGGGATTCAAAATCCCAATAGGAATAATTTTTATTATCCATTGGTGAGTAAATCTGCCTATTCAGGTAAAAGAATTGAAGGTCTGACCGAAAATTATTTTGAAGGTTCTTATGCCAATGTGGTATCCTTTTTGGTTGATAAAAAACAAATGTCAATCGAGGATTTGGAATTGCTTTTACAACAACTAAAAAATAAGCGCCATGACTAGGTAACTTTTTTTAAAGTCTTAATGATACATCTATCTAATCCTATCTGCGCTTTTGACCAATTTCTCGTCTTGGTAAATTTTATAGCAAGCAATTATTTGTAAGATTGGAATTAAAAATAAACTAGCCGATGCTAGGGTGAAGCCGCCGCCTGGATTTACCTTCACAATCGTATAAATAAAATAACCAATCAATCCAGATAGTAAAAAGTTAACCAATGTTACTTTTAATTGTAGCATACGATTGCCGTATAAAAAGATGCTGATAAAAGATAAACAAGCACTAAATGCCAAGCCAATTAAGGTGCTGTACTGTGCAGCGCCATTAATCTCCAAAGCATTGGGCTGTGGGGTATAATAAAATGGAAATTTCAATATAAAGAAAGCTGCTGCACTAGCAATCAATAACCATAGGGTTTGTATTCTTTGTATCATAGCTTAAAGTTAGCGTATAATTAACCTAATTCAGGATACAATACAAATTGCTCCATGAACTTATTCACTTCTTTCTTAGTGTTGGCCAAAACAGTTTCATTATCGGCGTTCATTAAAGCGGTATCAATTGCATCTACTACAAAAGGAATATGACCTTCGTTCATACCTCTTGTTGTAATCGCAGCTACACCAAAACGGATACCAGATGTTACAAAAGCAGACTTATCATCATATGGTACCATATTTTTATTTGCAGTGATATCTGCCATACCTAATACATGTTCTGCTTTTTTACCACTGATATTTTTATTTCTTAAGTCAATCAACATTAAATGATTGTCTGTACCGCCACTAATAATTTCATAGCCTTTTGCAACAAATGCTGCAGCCATCGTTCTTGCATTTGTTTGTACTTGCTTTTGATATACCATGAATTCATCAGATAAAATTTCGCCAAATGCAATTGCTTTCGCAGCAATCACGTGTTCTAATGGTCCACCTTGTGTACCTGGGAATACCGCCATATCAATCACATTGGACCATAATCTTAAATTGCCTTTCATGTCTTTTAGACCTAAAGTATTCTCACCATCCTTCGCCATCATGATTACGCCACCTCTTGGGCCACGTAATGTTTTATGTGTGGTAGAAGTCACAAAATGACAATGATTAAAAGGTGAACTTAATAATCCTTTTGCGATCAATCCAGCAGGGTGTGCAATATCCGCTAATACAAAAGCACCCACTTCGTCAGCTACCTTACGAATACGCGCGTAATCAATATCTCTACTATAAGCACTCGCACCACAAATAATTAATTTAGGCTTATGTGTTCTTGCTTGACTTTCTAACATCTCGTAATCAATCAATCCAGTTTCTTTTACCACACCATAAAAATGCGGGGTATAGGTTTTGCCAGAAAAGTTCACAGCACTACCATGTGTTAAGTGACCACCCATGCTTAAATCTAATCCAAGGATGGCATCTCCTGGTTGTAAAATAGCCAACATGACTGCAGCATTGGCTTGCGCACCACTATGTGGTTGCACATTGGCATATTCTAATCCAAATATTTCTTTTAAACGATCTATTGCTAATTGTTCTGTTTTATCTACTATTTCACAACCACCATAATACCTTTTCCCAGGGTACCCTTCGGCGTATTTATTGGTCATTACGCCACCCATTGCTTGCATCACTTGTAAACTTGTAAAGTTCTCAGACGCAATTAGTTCTATCCCACGTCTTTGACGCGCTAATTCTTGATTGATGATGTCGAAAACAAGGGTATCTCTTTTCATAAGAATGCATTTATAAGGGTCAAAATTAATTCATTCCATAGGCCGCTCCAAAGCTTTCTAACAAGAGTTTTTGATTGAATATCCACATTTGTTTAGTGTTTTATATTATTCCTATCTTTGATGCGATCAAAAGGCATTAAATAGGCGTTTTTTACTATTTTTAGCCTCCCCTAAACAATAACTAAATGAAGGCGATTATACCGGTTGCAGGCGCAGGAGCAAAACTAAGACCACATACCTATACACAGCCTAAGGCATTGATACCTATTGCGGGTAAAACTATTTTAAGCTTTATTGTAGATCAATTAAAAGCCGAAGGGATTAATGAATTCATTTTTGTAGTGGGCTACTTGGGTGAGAAAATTCAAAATTATGTAGAGCAAACCTACCCAAATTTGAAAACCCATTTTGTGTATCAGAACGATCGTCAAGGGACCGCACATGCAATACAATTAGCACAAGATATCGTAGATGGTGATGAAGTTTTTATTGCATTAGGTGATACAATTTGTGAATATGATATTAAAGAAGTGCTTGAAAGTCCAACGAGTATGTTGGGTGTTCAAAAAGTAGATGATCCTAGACAATTTGGTGTGGCAGAGATGAATGAGGATGGCATGATTGAGCATGTGGTAGAAAAACCATCTATACCAAAAAGTAATCACGCATTGGTTGGATTGTATAAAATTAAAGAGTCTACTATTTTATTTGATTGCTTTCAGCAATTGGTGAATGACAATATCAAATCTAATGGTGAATATAATTTAACGGATGCATTGGATTGTATGATCAAAAAAGGTGTGGCTTTTAAATCCTTTAAAGTAAAAAACTGGTTTGATTGTGGTAAAAAAGAAACTTTGCTAGAAACCAATGCCATGTTGCTTAAGAAGTCTGGAGGCTATTCGATCAATCCCGAATTATATACCAATAGCATTATCATTGCACCAGTTAGTATTGCAGATGGATGTATCATAGAGAATTCCATCATTGGCCCGCATGTTACAATTGGTAATAACACCACTATCAGAAGTTCGATTGTGAAAGATAGCATCATTGGTTCCTATACTGCATTGGATGAAGTGGTATTAGACAATTCATTGATCGGTAGTGATGCTGCAGTGAAGGGCATGAGTCGTACATTAAATATTGGCGACAACACTGAAATTGACTTTGGATAAATTTAAAATCTAATTCAAATCAATTCTTCAAAGATCAATTTCATTTCATTCAATTCAGATTATTTCTGCAAATACATTGAATTTGCTTGTGCTGTACAAGTGATCACTAAATCATTGATACAAACATGTGCCGGGGTGTTAGCAACATACCAAACAGTATCTGCAATATCTTCTGCCATCAAAGGTGTGTAACCTAAATAAACTGCCTTTGCTTTTTCTGCATCTCCTTTAAATCGAACCACAGAAAACTCTGTATCTGCTGCGCCTGGATGGATGGCGGTTACTTTTATTTGATTAGGTAGTAAGTCGATTCTTTGTGCTTTACTAATGGCATCAACTGCATGCTTGGATGCACAGTATACATTCCCGTCTTTATACACTTCTTTACCAGCAGTGCTTCCAATATTGATGATATGTCCTTTTTCTTTGATGAGCATTGGTAAGACAGCTTTAGAAGCATATAATAAACCTTTCACATTGGTGTCGATCATGGTCTCCCAATCTTCTAAATTCGCGTTTTCAAATGAGTCTCTTCCTAACGCAAGTCCTGCATTGTTCACTAATATATTGATGGCTTGCCATTCGGTAGGCAAGTTTTGTAAATTGTCAAAAACTGCTTTTTTATCTTGCACATCAAAAATTAAACTCAATGTTTTGATACCATAGTTCGATTCGAGTGCTTTTGATAATTCCTCTAATTTTTCTTTTCTACGCGCAGTTAAAATCACATTCCAACCACCTGCTGCAAATTTTGTGGCAATCGCTTTTCCGAATCCTGAACTTGCTCCTGTAACTAAAATAATTTTTGACATAATCTATATTTTTTGGCTTAGCAATTTTCACTAAGTAGATTGAATACATTGATGAATAAATTCGTTCACTTGATCGGTTGCTTCGAACATGCCCATATGGCCTACATTTTCTAGCACCAAACTGTTAGATGAAGGTAGCAATTTAATTTGTTCTAAGCTGTCTTGAATTGTTACTGCAAGGTCGGAATCGCCTACAATCATCCAAACTGGCATATTAGATTGTTGCAATAAATGGGTCATTGCTTTTCGGTTGCGCATGGCAAATACATATTGTATCATGGCTTCTTGACTGGTGCCTAATCCGCCATCAATGACGTCCTGAATTGTTCCAGGATTTGTTTTTTTAAATGCATCCCCAAATAAATTAGGTGTAGCAGTTTCAAGGTATTTAGAGACACCCCATTCTTGAATAAATTCTGCTACTTTCATTCTACTCATTTTTTTTGCTTCGTTATCCTCATAAGTAGTAGAATGCAATAATAGTAAACCTTGCACATGGTTGATATAATAATCTGCAAAAGACAATCCAATATAGCCACCCATACTATGCCCGACAATAAAATATTGTTCAATACCTAAATGATGCATTAATTCATGTAGTATTTCCACATACATGCTAATACTTGGCGCTTGGCTATGATGTATTGCAAGTGGTTTGCAATGTACGCCTGGTAGATTAGGTGCAATGATTCTATAATGTGCAGAAAGGAATTCAATTTGATTTTTCCATACACTATGGTCTTCGCCAAATCCATGAATGAGTATGATAGTTTGCCTGCCCTTGCCCTCGTCAAAATAAGCAAGCTCGTCTATCCCGTAATTGTAAAGATGCTTTTTTAGATTAATTGAATTTTGCATCTACACCTCTTTTAATCAAACGGTAATTCAATACTAAAGAAAGCCCCATTAAATGGTAGACTGAAATTGAAAAAGATTGAGGAACCCAATAGCTAACTACAATTAGACCAATTGAAGCGATAAAAAAGATGCGACCTAAAAAACCAGCCCAGATAGGTTTCATAAAATAACAAACCAGTGCAATCCAATACAATGGATGGATCCAAGCAATATTAAAATTATGGTGACATGCGGTGTGTAATGAAAATAAACTCATATACACCAATAACAATCCACCTAGTCCAAAAATAAATAGTAAAATAATATCAAAAAATTTAGCGGCGATTATGGCCCATCTTGCATTCCATTTGCCAACAAATAAATAAACAAATATCAATCCCACTATATAAAAAATTGGATCGGTCGGTTTTGATGCTGTTGTTTTTGTGAAGTCATAATTTTGAGTTGTAGCAATATGACCTGGTTGTGTTGCTAGTTGATCAAATAATAAATCTGGTAAGAAGCCCGCCTGTAAAGCAGTTGGTGCTTGGTCAGATACGGCACCTAATAATACATCAATACCCAATCCAATCCAAGGAATGCCTTGTTGATATGGGGCTTCTACCACATGGGTTCTAAAGCTTTTGATTTTGGATGGAGGTACTTGAGTGGTCGCAAATTGGTAATAGCCATCTTTTACTCTTGTGGTACAATTGTCTGTAATGAAATTGTATAAGTAATAACGATTATTGCCTTCTAAATTTTTTTGCAATGCATTTTGCCATTTTATTTTTTCTGCATCAGACAATATGAGTACCTGTTCTTTGATCGATCTACCAAAATATTGGTATTCTAAAATAAAATTTTGAAAGTTATCTGTAGATAAAAAATAATTCAAATTGCCCTTGACAAATTCAGCTAAAAAATTAGGCGTATTAAAATCGAAAGTCCCAAAATTGTAAACAATATCTGTTTGCTTAGCTGAATCAATGATTCTTATTGCAGTATGTCCCCATGCTGTATAAACATCCTCGCCAGGTGCGCAAGTTAGAATACTGATTTGCAATGCAGCTTTGGCACTATCCTGAGCAATGATTTGATTGGATGTAAATAATCCGAACAATAACAATAGAGGAAGTAAACAAAGTTTACGCATTGTATTTATTTATTCGTGTAGACTTACTTTCTGCTATAGTTTGGAGATTCTTTAGTGATATCAATATCATGTGCATGGCTTTCTCTCATACCAGCGTTGGTGATTTGAACAAAAGTAGCTTTTTGCAAATCCTTTACTGTTTTTGCACCACAGTAGCCCATACCTGCTTTTAATCCACCTACAAATTGATAAACAATTTCACCTAATGTGCCTTTGTATGCAACACGACCTTCGATTCCTTCTGGTACAAACTTCTTAGCGTCTGCGCCATCTTGAAAATAACGATCTCCACTGCCTTGAGACATGGCGCCAATGCTACCCATGCCACGATATCCTTTGAATTTTCTGCCTTCGTAAATAATTGTTTCGCCAGGACTTTCTTCGGTACCCGCAAATATACTTCCCATCATCACGCAATTGGCACCAGCTGCTAATGCTTTTACCATATCGCCTGTATAACGAATACCGCCATCTGCAATCACCGGAATATTTTTTCCTTTGAGTGCTTTGGCTGCTTCCATGATTGCTGTTAATTGAGGTACTCCTGCACCTGCAACAATTCTGGTGGTACAAATAGAACCTGGTCCAATACCTACTTTTACAGCATCTGCACCAGCTGCTGCTAAAGCTAAAGCACCTTGTCCTGTTGCAATATTACCTGCAATCACAGGTAAGTTTTTAAAATTTTTCTTAATCAATTTTAATGCTTCAATCACCCCTTTGCTATGACCATGTGCACTATCTAATGAGACGATATCTACACCAACACTTTGTAAAGCTGCTGCACGATCCAATACATCTTTGGTAATACCTAAAGCAGCACCAACAAGTAAACGACCAATGCTATCTTTTGCTGCATTCGGGAATGCAGTGACTTGTAAAATATCTCTGTATGTAATTAAGCCAATTAATTTTCCTTGCTTATTAACAACAGGTAATTTTTCGATTTTATATTGACGTAATATTTTTTCTGCTTTCTTCAAATCTGTTCCTTCTGGTGCAATGATTAAATTTTCTTTAGTCATCACTTCGCTTATTTTTCTTTTACGATCTGTTTCAAAACGTAAATCACGATTTGTAAGGATGCCCACTAATTTGTGGTTTTTGTCAACAATAGGTATTCCACCAATTTTATTGTCACGCATTAAATTCAATGCATCACCAATCGTTGCAGTGACTTCTAAAGTGATTGGATCTACAATCATCCCACTTTCACTACGTTTCACTTTACGCACTTGTTCAGCTTGGCGTTCGATAGACATGTTTTTGTGTAAAATACCAATGCCACCTTCTCTTGCAAGTGCAATCGCTAATTGCGCTTCGGTCACTGTATCCATAGCAGCAGACAATACTGGCACATGCAATTTGATATGCTTGGTCAATTGTGCGTGGATATTAACTTCAGAAGGGAGGACTTCGGAAAAGGCAGGCATCAGTAGTACATCATCAAATGTCAAGCCTTGTCCAAAAATGCGGGAGGTAGAATTTCTTGTTGCCATAGGCAAAGATAGGGCAAGCCCATATTTAGGCAAAATCCTTTTTTAGCGGATACTATAAAATGCGCCTCCATGCGGTTGGATAAGGCCGTTTAATTCGAGGGTCAACAAATGCGTGGAAAGCAATCCTATATTGATATTGAATAGATTAGCTAGTTGATCTTGGTGGATGGGGCTTTGTTTACTAATGACTTCTAAAATTTCTTTGCAAATAGGGCTTAGGTCAAAGGGCAGGGGCTTTTGGATGGGAATTTTACTATCAGAAAGGCCCCAGCCCAGATTTTCTAACAGTTGTGTAGGACTTTGATATAATTGTGCCGTATTGGACCGAACCAGTGCTAGGCAACCTGTACTTTTTTGGTCTGTAATTTTCCCTGGCACAGCGAAAACCTCTCTATCATAACCTCTTGCAAACCCAGCTGTAATCATGCTTCCGCCCTTCACTTGCGATTCAATTACAATAGTGGCATCGGACATTCCCGCCACAATGCGATTGCGTTTTGGAAATTGATAGGGAAGTGGAGCAGTATCGCAGATATTTTCTGTAAGGATACCGCCACCAGTCTCGATCATTTTATTAGCTAAGCGTTGATGTTGTGCAGGGTAGATATCATCTAAACCTGTTGCAATCACGCCCCAATTGGGTATTTTTAATGCACAGGATTTTTCATGCACCATGCCGTCAATGCCCAATGCCAATCCACTTACCACTCCCAGATTTAAATGCTGAATACCCTCAAGTAATTCGTGAATCACTTTAGCTGCATAAAGGGTATGATTGCGTGTTCCAACAATACTTATTAAATAAGGTAGGTTCCATTTTTTGGAGCCTTTGACAAACAGGATCGTCGGTGCGTCTTCACATTGAAACAAACGATTTGGATAAGTCGCGTTATTGATGCAAGTGGCTTCGATACCTAGTCTTTGCATAGTACTAAGTTCTTCGGCTGCTGCTTTTAAAGGCCATGCAGCC
>Ga0214921_10005655_pt1 | contig 17569 bp, 29 predicted proteins | sample LL1505_MetaG_FD_177992 | JGI IMG/M metagenome (GOLD analysis project Ga0214921, IMG submission 177992) | Freshwater microbial communities from Lake Lanier, Atlanta, Georgia, United States - LL-1505 | ecosystem: Environmental > Aquatic > Freshwater > Lake | place: USA: Georgia | collected...
TTAATAAGCTGTTGTCGAGCTTTGTCCCCAAAGGATGAGGTAAATGTTTTATCAAACCCAACCGGTAGGCCAACGATCTTACAAATACCTTTAAAGGCTTCTTTGTTCATTTTAATCTGCTGATCATTTAACTTCAGAACGGTGTCGTTTATAATCTCGACATCTTTAATACTGATTTCCTTTCTGACCGGAGTTTTGTCAATTGCAATCTTTGCTCTCTCTGAGAAGATGCTCTGCGATAATGTTTCGAATTTTGGCATATATTTTTTTTATTGGTTTCTACAAAAATAAGATCTATCAACGGGATAAAAAAATAAAATACTGGGTTTTATTCTTTTATTAGTTAGCAAGACCAAAGAGAGAATCAAATGCATTACCTTCGCTTTCTATTAAGGTACGCTCGTGTGATAAAGCCTCCCTGGCATTCTCATCATTATTAAAACGTTTCACGTCATATTCAACATCTCCAGTTGCAGACAGAGAATAGAACATTCTCTTATTCACTGATCCTCTACGGTTCTTGTTAAACATCATATACTGGCTACCTGTTGCTTGATCGTATCTTAGTTCAAGCATACCAGTGGTATTGTGTTTAAGCTTGTTAGAACCGACGAAAACACCTCCTTTTGTAACCTGTTGGATAGCAATAAAGGTTGTGTGAGTCTTGGTATCGTTTCCGCCAAGATTATGAGAAATCATTAGGTCAATTAACCATTTCTCTGAACCTGCAGAGCTAAGTTTTAAAACCTCCTTGATGTCCTCCTGAACCTCGGCAAAAGAGTCAATTAGGACAACATCATAACCTGGCTTCAAAGCACTCTCGATTACAGTCTTTGGATTGCTGTCACAATATTCGCCGGTGAATAGGATATCAACCTCCCCGAACTTAGGATAACGTTGAACGTACCCATAAAGATCAATTCTAGTCATTTCAGCAGAGATGAATAACACACGATATCCATTAGCTCCCAAATCTGAAAGTATGTCTAATGATACTGTGGATTTGCCCACACCGGGATCGCCGATTAACATAAAGTTGCAAGCCTTAGGTATTCCACCATCTGAGGTGAACACCTGATCTACTGGCTTACCCGTCTTCATAGGAATGAATAGATCGGGAGAGAAGTTCTGCCCGCTCATACGAACTAGCTCTAGAGGCTTCTCGATAAATGCCGGAGGTGGTACATGAGCACCTACTTGAGATAGAGGAGGTAGACCTTGCTCTTGTCTTTTCTTAGCAGCAGCTAATCTTACTGCATCTGCGATACGAGCCTTAGCCTCGTCGCTCATTGGTTTTCTTAATCCGTTTGGTTCTTTGTAAGCCATATGTATATTGTTTTGGTTGGTTAATGATGCAAAAATAAGATATTGGACCGGGATAAAAAAATAAATTCTAACCTTTTTATCCCATTGTGGAATAATTAACTCTGTCCTTATACCTTCTGACCTTTCCGTTACCTAGGTAAACGTTTAGGATGTCACCATTCCATAGAGCCATTTGAACTGGAGTGCCAACATCAATAGTAATTGAATTGTATTGGTCTTTGAAAACCCTAATTCTGTTATATTCTACACGAACCACACCGCACTGCATAAATTTTGGATCCCACATATTTAATTTCTTTAATTGGTTATCATGTAAAGATAATATTTCTAAACGAGGTAAAAAAATATTTATGATATATAGTTCAACATAATTATTAACATGGGCAATATAAAAAGTTTTGAAGAATTTGTACTTAACGAAGGGGGAAGTGCATTAGGTCTTCTCGGTGGTATATTAAGCGGTAACATAGATATCTTTAGCAAACCTGGTGAGCAGGATGTTGAAGGAGACCAAGGTGCTAGCGGAGATAGCAATGATTCTTCATCTTCATCTACATATACGCCGACAGGAACTTATACGCAAACCCCGGGTAATGATGACTTTGCCCTTTATATGCAGCACCAACAAGGTGTGGCAGGAGCAACAGGATTAGTTAAAGCTCTTAACGGAACTGGTAAAATGAATCAGGATACAATTAAAACTAAGAGAGGAGTTAAATACGCAAACTTAGTAAATAATATACCATCAGACAGACCACAGGTTAAGAAAGATGTTATAGCAGCTTTAGATAAAGGAGACCAAAAAACAGCAGCAGCTATATTTCTTAACGCATGGAAAGAGAAATGGTTTTCACATCAGAAAACTGCTAGGACCGCTATCAACGTTCCAAAAAATTCCACGGTGAAAGATGCAATTGCTAAAGCATCAGCCAAATACAAAGTACCGTTTGATTTTGCTATTACCGTTGCTAATATAGAATCTGGGCTAAATCCAAAGGCAGGTAATTCTACATATAAAGGTCTTTTTGCAATGCAACCAAATAGCAACTACGGTAGAGTAGTTACCCCAATGGGTAATAGATGGTCAGATCCTTATGTTAATGCTGAAAATGGTGTTAAGCTATTAAAAGATAACATTACTCAATTCAAAAGAAGTTTGGGTACGGATTGGGCTTCTCTTAAAGTTGGAAGTTGGGCAAACAACTTAGCTTAATTTTTCTGCATCCTTTTTGATTTTTTGAGCGGGAACGTCGACAACGGTTTCCTGACTGCATCCTACTTTTTCCAATTATTAAACACAACAAAAAACCCAAGTCCTTTCGAACTTGGGTCCGGAGTCGAATAGTAAACTCCTTTTAACCAACCAACCTATTCAGCTTCTTTTACTACTACGCTATCCAATAGTACTGTCTTGCGGTCATTTACTAATAACCATTCTCCTGCTGCGGTAAAGATGTATCCATATTCGCCATAATCGCTATTGACAAAATCCTTTACGCTATCATGGTATTCGATATCCAAATCCGCTTTACGATCTCTGTGATAAGCTACCACGATTCCATATGCCGGGGTTTTGAAGTTGTGAGCCACGCCTTCAGGGATTTCGACATTTTCATCCAATGAAGAGATGGCACCTAATGCGATTAGCGATTCCACTTTCTCTTGTGTGTTATAATGATCTAATAGGATTGGACCATGGTGAGATGGATAACCATCCCAATGACAGTAAATTGAACGAACCTTTCCTGTTTGGTCTTCAATTGCAATTCTTGAATTTGTTGACATTTTTATATTTTTTAGTTGGTTAATAATGCAAATATATGGTACTATCTCGGGATAAAAAAATATTTAAAGAGCTATTCCATTTCTAATTTGGCGTCTTCAATTGGATATCCAACATAATCATCAAATGCTGGAGTATCATTTTCCAGCCAATTTGTTGCCATCATCCATGCATCACTTTCTGTTGATCCGAATCCCAAGGCATACTTAGCATCCTTACCCTCTTGAATAATAAAGAAGCTAACTCCTTTTGGTCTGAATCCCACATCGAACTGTGTCTTGTATTCTACTGCTATCGCGGTTGGGTACTTTGCTAAAACAGTTTTAATGTTTACTGTGTCTTGTTTTGTGATTCTTGAGCTTGTTGCCATTTTTATATTTTTTAGTTGGTTAATAATGCAAATATATGGTACTATCTCGGGATAAAAAAATAAATACTTATAATTCCGCAGTGAAGTTACATTCACCTTTCTCTTCAACACATTTTTTAATCTTCTCCCCAAGTTTTAACCTTGCGTAACTATTCATGATGATTGAATACTTTTCTGTGGTAATCTCCAGATGTTTAGCAAGCTCTTCAGGATTGTAACCAGTAGAGTCTGCGAAGAATTCATCTAACTTGACTTTAAACTCTCCTAAGTCAGTAATACATGTTTGTATACCTTCGTTGATTGACTCAAGATCTTTTTTGTTAAAGAAGTACTCTAACTCCATAACTTCACCAGTCTCATCATCTTGTAATTCAATTTCTGAACCACCGAAGTTGTTGGCATCGTCCGAGCTTTGTACGCCGAACCAGAATTTTCCTTCTATGTCTCCTTGATAGTATCTGCCCATGATTGATTTGTTTTAGTTGGTTAATGATGCAAATATAAGATACCAGGTCGGGATAAAAAATAAAACAAAAAAAAATCCTAAGGAATTTCCTTAGGATTTATAAGAAGTCGTGCTTATTAATTAAGCTGTAACTGCTTTACGTGGGTTTGTTATTTTGAATGCTTGGTTAACAATCTTTATGTTAGAATACTTACCAGAAAGTACCTCGCTTACTGTGCTTGAAGCATATCCAGTTTTAGCAGAAATAATTGCTTGGTCTCCTCTACGGATCCTAGAAGAGATAACACTCATTTTTTGTTCGTAGCTGATTTTACCGCCTGTTGTCTTTTTGTTACTCATAAACTTATAGATTTTATATGCTTATTGTAGTTGGTAAACGTGCAAAAGTTTCAGGTGTAGAGACAGTCCGAACCGTTGTCAACGTTCCCGTGCTGCGGATACTATTTTGGGTTTAAACAAACCCAACAAAAAACCCCAGCCTTTTGAGCCGGGGTAGTTGCTTTGTAACCAAACAAACCAATTAAAACTATTTCAGCAGTCTTTGAGATTTTAAATGTTCATACACTTCTTTAAGCTTTGTGTAATCCATGCTTTCGGTTTCATCTAAAAGAGTCTCAATAGCGTCTGAACCTAAGTCCATCTCCAAATCGCTCTCTTTCCAATTCTTATCTAGCATCACATATCCAAGACCGCAAAGAATATTAAAATCCGCGGAGCTAATAAATTCTTGTAATGAATCCCTCATCACGATATCATTTACCATCTTACTCTGGTTGATATGTAGCTCCTGTGTTCTCATCTTAGTTGTCTTTAGAAGTGTTAGATGTTCTGTTGATATAGCTAATGAATGCCATAACAAGTACCGCTCCACAGTAACTCTTTAAGGATGTTACGATTCCAAATCCTAATAGCTGTAATCCCCAAATAAGTAACATAGGGATTGTTGCGAATGCTGCAGCAACGATTAGGATAAGTGCTATCGCTATCACAATTGAACCGAAGGATGTTAACGATCCCTCCGATATTTTCTTAAGCGTGTTTACTATTTTCTGTTTCATGTTGTTGATTAAATTTCCCAAGCCTCTCTACCGGAACCGCGGGTCCAGACAGATGTGTTGTCGATTAGGATCTCCACGATTGCTCCGTGGTCTTTGGTCTTAATATCCGTACTGATACGTTTGATATAAGCTCCTGGATTCTTTACTTTATCATAAACAAAGGATTTGCCTCCTTCATGAATGGCCTTTACTGTTGATCCCCCTGGCTGTAAGCTTAGAGAGTTAGTTCTGTAGTTGTCTGTTACTTTTAGTTCTGACATAATTTATTTTTAGCTAAATGGATCTAGATCCGGGTTAGGTATTAAATTCCAGCTCTTTTCCGCTCCTAGAGATCTGGCTAACATTATATTGGTAGCCTCGACCTTAAGTTTCGTTAAAGCCTCATCATATTTACCCTCCTTTATTAGGGCGTTAATTTCTTTACATGCAGGGATAGGTAGTTCTGCCTGATACACAACTGCATGTCTTTGGCGATTTGCGTTTGCCCTTAGTACCATCATGCTGAGTTCTCTTGGATCAACTTCGAATCCTTCTCTTTCCGTGTTGAAAGTAACTGGTCTGAAGCTTTCAATTCCGTGTGCATCTGCTATTCCGTAGTATTTCATGGTTTGGTTGTTGATTATATTTACAAAGATAATATATATTCTCGGGATAAAAAAATAAAACTGCATAAAAAACAGATTCGAACAACACCCTTAGTTTTGTAAATTGAGCTGTGATCTGTATACTACGTGTTCCAATACTTTTTCTTGACCTCTATCAGATAACTCCAAGGTAGGTAGTGATAGTAGAGAAAGAATTGATTCTTCTCTTGCTGGGACGGTGGGCGGATTTCACCTAAGCCCCAACTCCTAACTAGATCTTCCCTAATCTTGTATTTCTCTTTCTTTATATCCCCGAACCTCTTAGCCCTAGCTATATCCCTTTCCGACGTTCCTCCGAGTCTTTTTGATTCCCTCCGAATTATGTGGGATTTCTTAAGGTGCCTTATTGTCCTTAGAATGGTTTTTGTAAGCTTGAGTTCTTTTAAATTCATCTATTCTTGATTTTACCGAAGATAAGCTTATCGTGATTCTCTCCGTCAGCACTTTGGATTTTATCTCGTCGGGGTCTAAGTTTCCCGTTTGATTAAAGTGATCCAATATAATAATGTATATCATATCACTTTCATAGTTCTTGTACATTGTAGAATCTGCTTATTTTTCCGGTTTCTCCTCAGCTGTCAGGATACTTATGCTATGCATTAGAATTGTTAACCGGTCTTCTGGGTTAATCTTAGATGAGTTTAATTCTTTCTTAAGAGCTATAGCCTGAAGATAAATTGTTCTGGCAGTTTTCTCGACTTCTTTTCTGTAGTTCTGTAACAGTGATTCTGTCTTTGGATCCGTAATCATTTTATTTCGTTTCTTTTTTTTCTTTTAGCTGAATCCCATTACACAGTTTCATCACGCACTTATAGCATGTGACGGCCGTTGCATTTATATCAACGTTGCCCACAGGTTCTTCGCAATATCTACATTTTAGAGTTTGTGTTGTTCGGCTACCACAAAATCCCGATGATTTAGCACTTTTTTTCATTATATTTTTTATATTGAACACCAAAGAAAACACAGAAGTCTTTAGCTTCTGTGATGAATTTGGTAATTATTTTACCAAAATTATCAAAAAAGTTTCAAAGAATCAAAAAGAGAGATTAAAACTTTAATATATATACTATAAACAAAAATAGTATTAAAATGTTAAAGTCGTTTAAATATAAGATTAAACCTAATGAAGAACAGATTGTTTTACTCAATAAACATTTTGGATCTGTTAGATTTATCTATAATCATTATTTAAATGAACGTAAAGTTGAGTATGAAACTAATAAACAAACACTCAATTATTATGATAACGCAAATTCTTTAACTAAGTTAAAAAAGTTGGAAGAATTTAAGTGGTTAAAAGAAATATCTTCCCAATCTCTTCAATATTCACTTAAATGTTTAGAAGGTTCATATAATGGATTCTTTAAGGGAAGGACTAAATTTCCTAGATTTAAATCTAAACATGATAGGAATTCTTTCTGTGTTCCGCAACATACTAAAGTTAAAGACGAAAAACTAATAATCCCAAAGTTCAAAGATCCGATTAAAATAATTCAAGATAGAAAGTTTAAAGGAGAAATTAGACAATGTACATTATCCAAGACACCAACTGGTGAATATTTTGTAAGTATATTAGTTGAAGGAGACCATAAAAAGTTTGAAAAGACTGGTAAACAAGTTGGAATTGATTTAGGAATTAAAGATTTTGCTATAACTAGTGATGGATTTAAGTATAAAAACAATAGATATACTAAAACTTATGAAAGAAGACTTAAAGAACATCAACAACACCTAAGTAGAAAGGTTAAGGGAAGTAATAGATATAATCTACAAAAATTAAAAGTGGCAAAACTACACAAGAAGATAACCAATTCTCGTGTAGATAATCTACACAAAATATCCACAGAATTAGTAAAGAAATACGATACAATATTTCTTGAAGACTTAAACATTAAAGGAATGGTAAAGAACCACAAATTATCAAAACATATCAGTGATGCTAGTTGGGGTAAATTCATTTCTATGTTAGAGTATAAAGTTAGTTGGAATGATAAGGAAATAATTAAAATTGGGAGATTTTTTCCATCTAGTAAGCAATGTAGTTGTTGTGGGTATATAAATCAAAATTTAAAATTGGATATTAGAGAATGGACTTGCCCTTCTTGTAAAACTAAATTAGATAGAGATTTAAATGCAAGTAAGAATATCCTTAAAGAAGGAATTAAAAATATATCGTTGGGAACCAACGATTACAGACGTGGAGATGAAATAAGACCAGTTTTAACTGGCACAATCGGTGAAACGTCCAAAAAGAAGGTGCTAAAGTCACCGGAAACACATTAGTCTTTAGCTAATGTGTAGTTCATAAGGATAGCTCTTTCTTTACGCTTTTGTCGGGCAAGATTTCAAATCCGGGCATATGTTTATCCACAAAAGATTTAAGGAATTGGCATCTCTCATACTCCTCATTAATCACAAATAGCGCCATCATACGATTGATTGCTGTTTGTATCTCTTTAGGGTTTGTGCCCTGGATAGCCTTCTTGCCTTTTAATGATAGCATATTGTAAGCATCATAGCATCCAGCTATAAACTCTTTCTTAGATCTTTCTATAAACTCTTTCTTAAGATTGTCTGCTCCCTCTATTTCGTCTTCTTCGTAGTCTTCGTAATTAAACATAATTAGTCTTCTTTTATATAAATGGTTTTACTTAACCCTAATTCTTTCACCTCCCTATATAAAGTTCCGCCCTCTGACATCATTTCCATTTCCGATTGAAATTCTGAAGAGGTATCCTTATATATCTTCTCCCTCATTAGGGCACCCCGGGCAGAGTAAAGTCTTCTTTTAATCTCCTCGTGGGATTTCTTACTGTCAGTAGTACATACAAATCTTATTGCTGCCATAATTAATTCTCTATATGTATTCTACTACAAAAAGTCCAAAAGTTTTCGATTAAAAGGCCGGATTTGCCCTCAATTGGTTTAGCCATCCTTTGAATACTGTGCGTTCAGATGCACTCATATTGCGGTTGAATGTTGTGAAGTTACCTACTGAGTTTATGAACTCTTGTATCAGAACTTCTAATGTGCGGGGTGTTTTTTCTACGTTTTGCATGGTATATTGGGGTTAAATTTCATGAATTTACGATATATATAATGTGTCCTTCTTCATCAAACTCTGGGTTAGTATCCTCTATTCTAGATTCAACGTTTTCGTCCGAGAAGTATCCTTCGATTCCGGATACTATTCTTTTTGCTATCTGGTCTATGTGGGCTGCGAACTTTTCCTCAGCGTTATTCCATATATCCTTTAGCACTTCGTGGCGAGGGTCTTCACTCATATATGGGATTTCTATTTCAATGCTTGTCCTGCCATTCCAGTCCATAACCGATACGAAATGGTCTTGGAATATTTCGGGGATACCCAACCAAGTTTTAAACATTGTATCATTTGTTATCTCTAACGCATCTGTGATTTGAACTGTTTCGAAGTAGTCATCAAACAATATACCCTTTCTTTTATTTTTGAAAACGAATTGGCTCCCGTTACGATCGTAATAGTCTTCTCCAAAAAGAGCCGCCATTTCTGCGTGGGGTGGTTCGAATAGAGAGCAATCATCAATAGCCCAGTCATAGGCACATTGTGTTTCATGCTCTCTCATTTCTTCCCTCTCCTCTTCTATAGCTATTGCCTTAGCAGATTGAGAAAGTTCTTTGTAATTTAATAGTGTTATTGTTCTCATATAGCTGTTGATTGATTATAAGGCAAAGATAAGATTCTATGTTGGGATAAAAAAATAAATTTGGAACTTTTTTTAAATAATTAAATCCGTTCCTGATTCTTCTATCATAGATATTCTAAGCTTAAGCTCTTCTATTTGTGAATCCCACTCTCTAATAGCAGCACCCTTCTTCTGAACCAAATCAATATGACTATAATATGGTCTTAGTTTACCAAGCCAACCCGCTAAATCTTTTTCATCCATATTATACTCGTCTTTTTGTACTAATCCCGTATGCTGTCCTGCCTTTAACTAAAAGTCTTTCGTACTCAGCCACACCCATGGAACGGCGGAGACTAATTTTCTTCTTACGCAGGGCCTTAACCAAGTTCCATTTCTTTAACGGATCCTTTTCCAAATTAAATTCCAAATTCAAAATAATGATCTCGCTAAAATCACATCTTTGTTTCTCTGTCATTTTTTTTATTTTAGTTAAACTTCACATTCATTTTTTCATTCAAATTCAAAATTAAAATAAAAACCCGGGAATAAAAAACGTTTCGTAATAAAAATAATTTTTATGTGTTTTTTTTAAGATGAACCCATACACATAAAAAACCGCGGGAACGTTGACCGCGGTTTCTGGATGTTTTCAAGCCTAAGTCCTCTAGAACTACTACTCCATTCTTTTATAGTAGTCCTTATCCTTATCCCCCTTCTTGAATGCCTTAAACCTCTTCAGCTTTTTAATGACGTCATTCTGCTCCGAAGTTGGGCTATCTTTATAAAGCCATTGGAAGAAAAGGAATGAGATCAACACGAAAATGGGTCGGCAAACTGCTGGCCACTTTAAGGGGTTCATTTCCATGGATGCCAGGGAGATACAGCCGCCAGATAGAAAGACAGCGATAGCAAGGTACCCTAATACCCTCTTTACTCTTTTTGGTAATGGATTGTTCATGCGATTGTGATTTGAGATTCATATATTATAGCGCACAATCAGGAAAAGAATTCGGGTGTGTGGAGAGTATCTTACTAACATACTATGTTTACTGGGATATGACTATTGTGAAGCTTTAGCCGTCCGGTTGGGAACGCGGGCTCACAATTAACACTGGAAATATTTTTTATTTCCGGGGTTAGGCCCTATATTTGTACTGGTGGGGTTAACTTAACCCCTATTAGCCTAAGCCCCAGTAATCACTTAGTGAGATGGGTGGTCTTTTTGTGCCCGGCCAGCTTATGTTCTGTGTTCACCCATCTCTAGCCCTATCCAGCTTCATGCACTCATATGACCTAAGTGGACGGGGGTTTTCACCCCAGATACCCCACCATCCCCGCCCTCCAAATAGATATCACTAATAAGGTTCCGTCTCTTATAGATAGAGAGTAGACGTAGAGAAAGGCTAAGTGAGATGCTAAGAGATAAGCTATAGATGCTGTGACCGAGGCGAGGTGAAGGTATCCCAGCCCTAAAAGGTGCATATGATACGGTATTTCGGGGCGGAGATTTGGAATCTGAGTCAGGGCGGAGGGTTCTGGGATACGTTTCCCACATTTTCCCACATTTTCCCACTTTATCCCACGATTTTTTAAGATTCTAATAGATTCTAATAATTTTTCTAGGACCGTGGGAATCCGGGTGGGGTTGGGGCGAGCCGGATGGGTGATCGGGGAAATCTTAGAAACCGAGTCAACCCCACCCTGGGTGGAAGCTCAGCCCTCTAGAGGGGTTGCCAAGAGGGCCTAGATTTCGCATAGCCGTCCGGGTAGTATCTTACTAACATACTATGTTCTGCTGTCTTGGATCCCTAGGGTTGGATCCCTAGGGTTGGATCCCTAGGGTTGGGGTAGACTACGCCCTATGATCTCTTATAGAATTGGTGTGTGTTGTTGCCTATAGGGTTACCTTGCTCCAGGTGCCATCTGAGTTTAGTGTGCCAGAGTATAGGTACTTCTTGCTCCACTCTCTGGGCGATATAAGACTAAGGAACAGTTCACCATCTGGCTTCTCATATAGATGATAGACTTCACCCATGACTGGTTCGAATGATCTGGTTGCCGAGTAAAGTTCTAGATTAAGCACATAGTCTTCCTGTAGGGTCTTTACTATCATGCTTATCTCGTCTGCTCTCTTCTGTAGAGACTTTGTCACCTTTTGTGCCTGTAGTTGATTAAATACTGACAGGTCTACTGGTTCTATCTTAGGTGCTCCTACATGGTGTGGGTAGCTCATTAGATTAGGCTTTAGATTAATCCTGTCTGTCTGTGATGATGTGCTCATGCTCTCTATCTTGATTAAGTGTGATCTATCTATCTACTCTTATAAGAGACGGAACACGTGTTGTGGCTATTTGGAGGCCGGGCCTGGTTGGGAATAAAGGCCGAAAAGGCCCATTGGTTACTTGATGCTGAATTGGGGTAAGTCTTTATAAGCTGTGTCTTCTCTAAACGAGAGCATCTAAATAATCGAAAAGGAGTTTGACGTCTGGAATGGTCTGTGCTTTCTGTGCCAGACTCTTGCCTAAATCTGAGAATGAGTTTCTGGTATCTATTGGATCTTGGATGCCAAAGACTGAAATCATCTTGTCATTTATAAAGAACTTCTCCCCTTTGGAATCGCCCTTGCCCACGAAGTTGGGGTTGATGTAGACCTCGAACTCGCTCGTCCCCATTGGCAGGATTGTTTTTTCGAATCTGATTACCTGAACGAGTATGTTCACATTGCTTCTCTTGTCCTTTATCTTGTAGCCATACACCAGTCCATAATAGAGATGCTTCCACTCCTCATAGTCTGCTTCACCGGAAGGCCAAAGATGACTATTCAGTTTATAGACACTCTTCAGAGGGTCGAAGAACTCCTTCTCACTAAGCCCTTTGACGTACATGATATCTGCACCAACCGTTAGGTTTGGTGACCATAGATAATTAAACCTCTGCACATAGTCTGAAGCCCGTAATATCTCAAAAAGCAACTCCTTAAGGTCATTCGTATCCGAGTAGTCCTCATATAGTTTTAAATGTTTCATTATGTTATATATTTATTTGGTGTGAGTGTTCTGGTTCACTATCTTCCCATAGTAGACGGAATATATGTTATATCTATTTGGAGGCGGGCCCATCTGGTGAAAAAGGTCCAAAAGGCCCAAAAGGCCCCATTTCATTTTTTATCTCCGGGGATTGTGTTTATATTTGGCCGGATATATAACAGCATGAGACATGTAAAACTATTCGAGGCCTTTAGCGCCTCTACATCCCCTACCGAAGACCAGATTGGATGGCTTAATAGCTGCACAGCAGGAAGCTGGAAGCTGAATCACGCAACAGGACTAATCGATGTAGATGGCGGTTTTTATTGTGGCCAACAAGATCTGACAGACTTTAAGGGTGTTGCATTTGGACATGTTAGGGGGTATTTCTCTTGTAACTTTAATCAGCTCACAAGTCTTGAAGGAGCGCCTCAGACAGTTGGTTTGTATTTCCGTTGCGATAATAATGAACTCACAAGTCTGGAAGGATCCCCTCTGACCGTTAACGGGAATTTCTACTGTCACGACAATGAACTCACAAGTCTGGAAGGAGCAGCACCTCTGACCGTTGGTGGGGGTTTCAATTGCGACGACAACCAGCTCACAAGTCTTGAAGGAGCACCTCAGACAGTTAGAATGAATTTCAATTGTCACAACAATCCAGTATCAGAAGAAACATTATCATCTATTTTTTCACTAATGAAGAAAGGAAAGAGCTATCAACAAGCTTTAGAAAAATGTTGGCCCAATATGAATAATGAGGATAGAGCTCTAATGTATAAACAAATGCCTAATCTGCCACCAGAAGAGGTCAGAAAATATCAGGCGTTGGCTAGGGTTAGCAGAATAAAAGGTTATTTATAATGAGATATTTAAAAACATATCGGGTATTTGAATCCAGTGCGGCAACTGAACTAGCTGCACCAACCCTTACAGAAGACCAGATTGGATGGCTTAATAGCTGCACAGCAGGAAGCTGGAAACTTAATCCCACTACAAGACTTATTGATGTGGATGGTGATTTCGATTGCTCGTCCAAAAGTCTAACAGATCTTAAAGGGATTAAGTTCGGGGAGGTGAGCGGGGGTTTCTATTGTTACCACAATCAGCTTACTAGCCTGGTGGGAGCACCTCAGACTGTTGACGGGTGTTTCTATTGTGAGAACAATCAGCTTACTAGCCTGGTGGGAGCACCTCAGACTGTTGACGGGAGTTTCGATTGTCACAACAATCAGCTCACCAGCCTGAAGGGAGCACCTCAGACTGTTGACGGGAGTTTCTCTTGTGAGAACAATCAGCTCACCAGCCTGGTGGGTGCACCTCAGAGCGTTGGCGGTAGTTTCTATTGTAACAATAATCAGCTCACCAGCCTGGAGGGAGCACCTCAGACTGTTGACGGGAGTTTCTCTTGTGAGAACAATCAGCTCACCAGCCTGGTGGGAGCACCTCAGACCGTTGTGAGGGACTTCTCTTGTGAGAACAATCAGCTCACCAGTCTGAAGGGAGCACCTCAGAGCGTTGGCGGGAGTTTCTCTTGTAACGGTAATCCGGTATCTAAAGAAACATTAACATCTATTTTTGCACTAATGAAGAAAGGAAAGAGCTATCAGCAAGCTTTAGAAGAGCACTGGCCTAAAATGAATAGTGATGATAGAGCTCTAATGTATAAAGATCTTAAAGATCTAACACCGGAGGAGGTCAGAAAATATCAGGCGTTGGCCACAGTTAACAGAATAAAAAACTATTTATAAAATGAAGTATGTAAAATTATTTGAAGACTTTAGTTCTCAAGAAACCCTTACCGAAGACCAGATTGAGTGGTTAGATAGATGTGCAAAAAGAGGATGGAATCTGAATCAGTCAACAGGACTTGTTGATGTGAATGGTGATTTCAGTTGTGTACAACAAAATTTAACAGACTTTAAGGGTGTTGCATTTGGTCATGTTAAAGGATATTTCGACTGTCACGTAAATCGACTCACAAGTCTTGAAGGAGCACCTCAGACCGTTGGTTTGGATTTCAATTGTAACAATAATCAGCTCACCAGTCTTGATGGAGCACCTCAGACCGTTGTGAGGGATTTCTCTTGTAGAAATAATCAACTCACAAGTCTGGAAGGAGCACCTCAGACCGTTAACTGGGATTTCTATTGCGACAACAATCTCCTCACCAGCCTGGAGGGAGCACCTCAGAGCGTTGTGGGGGGTTTCTCTTGTCACGACAATCCGGTATCAGAAGAAACATTATCATCTATTTTTGCACTAATGAAGAAAGGAAAGAGCTATCAACAGGCTTTAGAAGAGCACTGGCCTAAAATGAATAGTGAGGATAGAGCTCTAATGTATAAACAAATGCCTAATCTGCCACCAGAAGAGGTCAGAAAATATCAGGCGTTGGCCACAGTTAGCAGAATAAAAGGTTATTTATGATATATATAGGACAATTAAAAAAAACATAATAAAATGAAAAATCTAAAAATGATTACCATTTGCCTCTTTGCATCTCTACTTATAGCTGGATGCTCAGATTCTAAACAAAAAGTGCAAGTTGCCCAAGAGAACGAGGCTAAAGCACTTAAAATTCACGAAGGGACTTTTGCTTTTTGCGGAGCATCTGCTGCAGTGCCTACTGGCAAGAAGATTGTTATTCAAGGCGTGGAGTACGATGAAGGTTGTGCTATCTGCCCAGTTCTAACCGGACCTTCCATCTCCAATCTAGCCATGTATGGCAGCGGAGGTACTTGGGGAGATTTTAATGTGGCGTCCAACTTTCAAACTCCAGACGGAACAGATAAAACAATCTGGAGCCTATTCTGGTACTTCGACACCACTACAACTATTCCTCAGTTCAACCCTGCAACTAAGAGCTGGGAATTATTAGCACCAGTGAATAGATCTTTTGTGATCAATTTAGATTCGTCAGCTACATCTGAGAGCAATATGTTTGCAATGCCTGGTATTATTTTCGATACAACATCTACAGGCATAGTGTTGGCTAAAGTGTATGGTCCATTAAATGAAGCAGCAGTCCCATTACGTGTGGCTGTCCCAGTTAAGAATGGGCAAACTTCAGTAACTGCAGCTAAAGAGGGATCACCTTACCCAGTTGGAACTCCAGTTCCTGTTTCTGAGTACAGTAAAGAACTACAAAAAAAGTAAATCCTATTTGGATATAGAACATAAAACAATAACATGAAACACGTAAAATTATTTGAAAGCTGGCACAAAGTTGAAGTATGCAAAGACTGTAAGGGTACAGGATATGTTGGGCTATCTAAAAAAGAATCCATTGAAAATATGATAAAAAATGGAACAACGAAACAATTTCTTGACTATATTGATGATGGTGATTTTGTAGAAAATGCAGCAGATTTATTCAAGGAAAAAGGAGTATATACTCTTGAATTAGCTAAGATGGTTGCTGCTCTTAAATTTACCCGTGAACAGATGCAGGACATAATAAAAACAACAGAATATGGTTTTGAACAGTTTGAGTACATTTTAAAGCTTGATTCAGAAGAAAATCTTCTGTATTTAAAGCACGGTGATAAGCTGACTAGGATTAAAAACGTACTTAAAAATAAAGCTGAAATATTAGCTATATTAAGAGGAAGATAAACACACTTACTTAAAAATAAATTAAAGCAGGCAACAGTCTGCTTTTTTTTTGTGGTCTAAGCTTTAATATTGAAGTACGCTAGATCAGCAGGAGTTGCTTGATTGATTGGCATCACCTTAGATACTGGCGAACCTGGATGGAAACTTCTGATAAGACCATTTGGTTCCTGTTTATATTCCACCGCCATGAGTCCGATAGCAGGTTTTTTATAGCTGCTGAATGCTAGAGCTTTATCTGCTTTGTCAGGATTTAATTTGCTGTATGTTGGGAATGCATCGGAGTATGTTGCTGGACTCCATTTACCTTCTTTGTATATGACCCACACCTGTTTATCGTTCTGAGTCTTGGATAAAGATATTTTGTATCCTTTATCTAATAAATGTTCATATGACATCATTGAATCTATATCATCTTGTGGTACAAACATGCTGTACGGATACCATTCTTTTAATCCAGAATCTTCACCACCTGTATTGGCGTGTGAAGATTTCCACCTCTTGGTCTCTCCCTTTTCCGATAACAAATACTTTGAACCTTGAGCTGTCTCAAAGTAGGTTGTAATAGGTGATAATGTAGGTGACACCAGCTTCTTTGTGCTGTTGTTCTCGTATAGATGATATGGTGAAATGTGTTTCATTGTGCTCTATATATCATGTAAGCCTACTGCCTATTTCTATTATAGGATTTAGATACCCCTTAAATTCTTACATAATAACATAATGAACTACACAAGAGCTATTTGCTCGGGAAGAAGAATTTATTAAGATGCTAGATGATATTAAAGCTGAAGCATATAAATGCAGAACGACTAATAATACTACTAGACCTAGTAGAATGGAGAAAGCAGGGCGAGATACTATTATGAAAATTGAAAAAATACAGATTCCAGAAACAAAGACCGATATTTCCCCTATACTTATGAAGATTGAAAAAATGAAGAATGAACTACACATTAGCTAAAGACTAATGTGTTTCAGGTTTCATAGGCTTATCTAACGACAACGCCTCCACCTGTTTTTGTTTTATATCCGACTCAATCCCTGAACCAGATAATGTTTTTAAACCTTGTTTTAATATATTTTTACTTGCATTAAAATCTCTATCATGTTTTTCGCCACATGAAGGACAAGTCCATTCTCTAATATTTAATGTTAAATCTTGGTTTATCCAACCACAATTAGAACACATTTTAGAAGATGGGAAAAATCTATCAATTTTAACAAATTGCTTATCATTCCATTCACATTTATATTCTAACATAGAATAGAATGTACCTAAACTAACATCACTCATTGCTTGTGCTAACTTATGATTTTTCATGATATTCTTTACAGCTAAATCCTCAACTGATATAATGTCGTGGTTTTTGACAATTTCCGTTGATACTTTATGTAAATAATCTTTTCTAACATTGGTTATTTTTTCATGAACAATAGCAAGTTTTTGCTTTTGTTTATTTCTTGATGAACTACCTTTAACTTTCTTTGATAGTTGTCTTTGATTATATTTTACTTTTTTTAAGTTCTTTTTAAGTGTTTTAATATTTTCGTATGTAGTTCCATCACTTAATATGGCTAAATCTTTAATACCAGTATCTATACCAACT
>Ga0214921_10005656_pt1 | contig 17569 bp, 5 predicted proteins | sample LL1505_MetaG_FD_177992 | JGI IMG/M metagenome (GOLD analysis project Ga0214921, IMG submission 177992) | Freshwater microbial communities from Lake Lanier, Atlanta, Georgia, United States - LL-1505 | ecosystem: Environmental > Aquatic > Freshwater > Lake | place: USA: Georgia | collected 2015-05-28
AAGTGATTCCTCAAGATGATAGGCTGAGTATTATTACTCCCAATCATATACGTCTATCACTTCTAGGCCTTGGCGTTCTACAACAATATTGTAAAGATGATACTCTTGAGGGAAAACCCTTTAGCGCGATGTTCAAAGATCGCGCGTTTCCCGATAGTAATCTAGATCTTAAAGAATACGATATTCGTTTCAAGATTCGCCGTGAAGAAGAACTCAGCCCGTCGGACCCGCGAGTTGCCACACTCCTTACAAATTGGGATAAACAAAAGAAAGCCTTCCGACTCATTCGTCGATGGACCTTCCGAGGCAAAGGCATTCGCATTGATATGTCTATGGTAAGACAAACCCCCAATATTCCTGGTAGTGGTGAATTTCAATGGTCTACTGCGTTTCAACAAAATAATGTATTCAAGGAAGTCCCTCGCTATGAAGTCGAAGTGGAATTACTTCACGATACTGAATACACTGATAGCCCCGATAAAGCATTAAAAGCACTTATTGGTGGCGTTGGCGAAGTACAGAGGGCCATTCAAAAGAATACTCTGCTTATCCGCAATTCAGTTATTAACGCAGTCCGCAATGAATATCAAATTATGACCGGTTCTGATAAATTTCGCGGTGTTAATCCTGTTACACTTAAAACACGTAATATAACCGAGGAAATAGATCCTGATGTTGTTAATATTCGCAGCGGATACAATGTCACTGATAAAGCCGATGGATTGCGTGCTATGGGATTTGTTGATAAAAGTGGAGAATTCTTTCTGATTGATATGAGTCTCAATGTATATCGCACGGGTCTAAGAAATAAAAAGTGCGCTGAAAGCCTTGTTGATGGTGAATGGGTTACTATCTCAAAAGATGGAAACTCTATTAATCACTATCTCATTTTCGATATCTATTATGCTAAAGATAAGAAAAATGTGTCTACTCTCCCCTTTGTAGCATACAAAGATGATATTATTGATACAGAAGCTGATGTTCGTCATAATGCGATTAGAAAATGGTATGAAGATTGGCGCGGGGATGTGGAGACTATTGCGAAAGGATTGACTGAGGCTACCCGTCTTATTGTAAGTCTTAAACGCTTTCAATTTGCCACGGCCAATAATACCACTATCTTTAGAGCATGCGCCGCAATTCTTGATACTGCCAGAATATATAACACAGATGGTCTGATTATTACTACTAATTCAGATTCAATTCCAGATCGTTCTGGTGTACGCTGGGTTAAGCAATTTAAATGGAAGCCGTCCAAAGACAATACTGTGGATTTCCTTATCAATTTTGAACGCGATCCCAATATTCCTACAATTGACAAGATTACTACCACTATTCATCCTAGCAGTGATAATACTATTCAATACAAAACAATGCGTTTATATGTTGGTAGTGATAAAGATCAGGCATTTGATAATCCACGTTTAACTATTCTTCTTCAGCAATCTATTCCCACTGAAAAAGGTACAAATAGATATAAACCTGCGCTATTTAATCCTATGGAATTTCCTGATACAATGGCCAATACCTGTAATGTATCCATTGAAGTGGACTCAGAGACGGGTGAAGAGTATGTTAGTACCGAGGATTCAAAAGAACCGATTCAAGATCGCAGCATTGTTGAAATGCGGTATGATCCCAGTCGCGATTCTGGATGGCGCTGGATTCCTACTCGTATTCGTCATGATAAAACTGAGCGCCTTATAAAAGCCTCCCTTAAAAAAGGTCCTATTAAATATTCAGGCATGATGAATGATGAAGGAGTGGCAAATGATGTATGGGATTCCATTCATAATCCAATTACTGAATCCATGATTCGTAGTGGCAATGAACAGCCGAGTGAGGAAGAATCCAAAGTACTTCTCAAATTACATGACACCGATGTTGGCAAGAAGTACTATGAACGCAAGGCTCCTAAAGAGGATATTGGTCTTGTTCAAGGAATGCTTGACTTTCATAATAAGTATATTAAAAATGAGCTTCTTCTAAAGCGTGCTCTTCGTGGTGGTAATAAACATATTCTTGATTTAGCCTGTGGTAAGGGCGGCGATCTTTATAAATGGTTATTTAATCGTGCCCGCTATGTTGTTGGTATTGATACTGCTGGTGAAAATATTACTAATCCTAATGATGGTGCCTATAAACGCTATATTGAGGCCATTGTTGAGTTTGGTTATGATCGTGTACCAAAGATGGTCTTTGTAATTGGTAATAGCTCTAAAAACATTGTAAATGGTGAGGCTGGTGCGACACCTGAAGAACGTGATATTCTTAGATCTGTATTTGGTAAATATGAACCAGAAGGCTCTATTCCAAAATATGTACAAAGTGTTATGGCTGGGTCCTATCGTGCGGGTGCGGATGTAGCAGCGTGTATGTTTGCCCTTCATTACTTCTTTGAGAATCAGGCAACTTTGGAGGGATTCATTAAAAATTTATCAGAGACCGTTAAAATTGGGGGTCTATTTATTGGGTGTTGCTTTGACGGTGATAAAGTATTTAATTTACTACGCGGTCTTGATAAGGGACGCTCTAAATCTGGAACAATTGGCGACACTCCTGTATGGACTATTACTAAAGACTATGACCGTGAAGAATTATTACCTGATGATGAATCAATTGGTCTAGCTATTGACGTAGAATTTATCAGTATTGGTACTACTCATAAGGAATATCTTGTACCATTTGAACTACTTAAAAAGAAACTCAAGGCTATTGGATTTGAATTATTGGAGAAAAAAGATCTAGATGATTTTGGGCTTAATGCTAGTACAAATACATTTAATGTGAGCTATGAAATGACACAGGGAGATAATTCTAAAGTTAATAAAAGGGGTAAAAAGACTTATAGTATGCCAGACGCAGTAAAAGAATTCTCTTTCCTTAATCGCTGGTTTATATTTAAGAGAATTGGTGAAGTCGGTATGAGTGAAATTCCTAAGATTGAATTAATACCTGAGGCTACTGAAGTTGTTGAAGAAGTTACAGAGGAATCTAAGGGAGCAGAGGAATCTAAGGAAGCTGAGGCAAAGGAGTTAGAAGAGAAAGAAGAGGAAGTCATATCAGAAACTGGTGCCAAACTACCACCTCGTGATAAGAAGTTTAGTGAAGTTGAAGTATTCCGCTTTGGCATTGATGCACGTCAAGCAGATGTTCTTGGTATTAAAGATGCGGCAGGTAAAAAGGATGTAAATGTTGGTCGTTGGCTTGGATTAGCCGCACCATTTCCTCAAATAGATCCAGATGATAATTCAATTAAATATCCATCCATTGAACACTATCTGGCTGCTATGAAATTCAAACTTGCCTCTAACAAACCAGAACTTGCTAAAACACTAATGAGTACAGTAGGACAGATTCATCAAGAATTCGCAAATAAAAGACGCATTGATTTAATTAAACAAGAGTCCGCACGTGATTTTGAATTACTAGGAGAAGAAGCAGTTAAAGTACGTAAAATGATGACAAAGACTGAACTCAATAAATTTCGTGTTGTATTTGATGAAGATAAGTGGATTCCTATTAAGGATAGAGTTCTTATGGACGCACTCAAATATCGCTGGGAACACGATAAACGCTTTAGAGAGACGGTTGAAGCCGCACGTAATGCTGGTAAATATCTACTTTATAGTACTAAGATTGCGTCAGTGGCATCAGAACTTGGCGGTACTCGCTCATTATCAACAAGCATGATTGAAGGGGAAAATAAAGTTGGTTTATTTATTATGGAACTAGCAGGATTTAAATTTTAGATTATACAAGCCTAAAAGTAAGTATATATTTTTATTTAAAATGAAAAATGATATGAGTTATTCTGAAGGACGTCTTTGTAATCATATTATAAAAGCATTAGCCGCAAGTTTTATTGCTAAACAACGAAAACTTAAGTTTAACTATGGACAATATTTTGATAAAATGGTATCACTTGGAATTAAACTATATGAAGGTACTATGACTTATACTAATTCACAAATTATATCTGATAATAATATTATGAATTATTTGAAGTATGATATGCCTCTTTATAAAAATATAAATATTAATACATCTTATTTTCAAACAAAAGAATTTTCAAATTATCTATATAATTATTATCAAGATACCAATAATCAACAATCAATTATAAATGCTAATAAATTCAACAGTCGTTACAAAAATAATAATGATGTTTTTATTCATGTAAGATTAGGAGACGTAGAACAGTATAATCAGGGATTTGCTTATTACGATAAAGCTCTAACAGATATGCCATCTTTTGAGAATGGTTATATTTCTAGTGATTCTATTAATCATGAAACTTGTAAGAAACTAAGACAAAAATACAATCTTAAAATAATTGATTATAATGAGGTTGAAACTATTATGTTTGGGTCAACCTGTAAAAATATTATACTAACAGGCGGTTCATTTTCATATATTATTGGTTTATTTGGATTCTTTTCAAAAGTGTATTATCTTAAAGGATTTGATAATTGGTATCGTTCAGAATTATTTTTTATAGATGACTGGACTGAAATAAATTAATATAAAATAATTACTAGATATTTATTAGTTATGGAAGAGACTAATAAACATTTAGTCTCCGATGAGGTGATACGCACTATTCGTAGAAGACCTGTTGTAGCACCTAATTTAGTTATACAAAGTGCTACACGTAGAAAACCACGAGTTGCATCTGTTATAGAGGAAGAAATGCCAATATTGGAAAAAATAGACATTAATATACCAATTCAAACTTTAGATAATTGTATTGAATTATTTGATCCGTGTACTAGAGAACCTATTGAAAATGGTGATATTAATATATTGGAGAAACGTGTAAGAGATATTAAAAAACAAAGATTACTTGAAATAACAGATAAAGCTATATTTCCTGAAGATATTAAAAATAGATTAGACTTATTATTATTTATACTTAATCGTGATGAAGAACCCAATGAAAATCTACTTAAATATAATATTAATGGTCAATTATATGAATCATACTGGGATATAGTTTTTACATTAGGTCTTATAAATACTTTTCCTATTACTAAAGATTTTTATATGTTTAATGGAAAAATAGAAACATTACAGACTATTGATGGTGAAGGATTTACTAATAATCCTCTTATGTATTTATCATCAAAAAAGATTAATGAAGGTAGTAAAAGTGGCGCATCTGATATTACTTTTGTATATAAAAAGAATAAGTCTAATTTAGATATTGATTTATGCTCTTCAGATCCATCTATAAAAGTTTTACAAACTTGTAAAAGAGTCCGTCCCTTACCAAAACAAGATAGTACAGAAAGACCACAATTCTTTTTTTGCTCTAGTAAATACTTTAATAAAGATGCTTCAAAAGGTGTAGATAAGTTTGATATACAAAATATATATACTGCTGCTAAATCATTAGACCAAGAATATGATAGAAAAATTATATTACTTGTAAAAGATAAAGGCGCTGTTGAACAAAAACTACGAAATGCAATACGTAAATATATTTCTGAAGAAGCAAGTTATGTCTATGGTATGAGTGATTTATTTACTTCTTTAACCAGTCTTTATGATTTTATACATAGCAAAAATCAAACTAAAGATAAATTAACTAAAGAAACACTATCTACTATACTAAATTTAGAATCTCCTCCTAAACCAATTCTACGTTTACGTTTACATCAGTATTTAGCAACATATAAGATATGTGATGCTATACAAAATTTTGCTAAAACTAGAGGTAATAATAAGTTTCTTGTAGGTATTGTTCCAAGAGGTGGTAAAACATTTATAGCAGGTGGAATTATAGATAAAATAAGTCCTAAACGTGTTGTTGTATTACTTGGTGCTAAATCTGAAACACTTTCACAATTCAAAAATGATTTATTTGAAGAGTTTCAAAACTTTCAGGATTATGAATGTATTGATGTAGTCAAAGAAACATCTGGTTTAGCTATAGACCCTTCTAAGAAATATATCTTTATTATGAGCGTCGAACTCTATAAACAACCTGAAAGCGCAAGATTATTAATTCAAGAATTAAAAAGCGGTGTTGCACGGGCTGACTTATTTATATGTGATGAAGCACACTTGAAACAGACTACTGCTAAAGCTGTAAAACAGATGGAAAAGGGAACTATTGTAGAAGAAGAAGATATATCAGAAGAGGCAGAAGAATCAGAATTAAAAGAACTAGATACACAAATTCAATCAGATGTACCTGTAGTTTATATGACAGGTACATATATTAAACCCCTAAAAGCATTCAATATTCCAGATGAAAATGTTGTTATTTGGGATTATCAAGATATACAACAAGCAAAAGAATTATCAACAAATGAGGAATATTTTAAAGAAAATTTTGGAGATCTATACAATAGAGCATTAAAAACATGTATTTTATATGGACAGACCTATGAAACTATACAACAACAGTATCAGAAATTTCCTGAATTATATTTATTAACAACACAGTTTACTCCAGAGGCTAAGAATGCTTTTCTACAACAAAGTAAGGGTGGATTTCCAACTATTTCACACTTATTTGAAGTAAGGGTTGATTTTAATCCTGAAACTATACCACCAGAAAGATGGTATACTGGATTCACAAACCCAAAAGGTATGATACGTTTATTAAATTATTTAGGCGCGCCATCACAACAAATAGAAGAAATTGATGGAGTAGCCATTGAATCTATTCCAAGTGTTTTACAATCTGTAGATAATATCGCACAACGTATTGGTGATAGATTAGGATTCTTTACAAGTGAATTTGTTACACATTCACAACTATGGTTTTTACCACATATGCAAAGGAATCCATTATATAAACGTATGTGCGCATTAGCTGGTGCTATTTTTCAAAGTAGTTGGTTTAGAAAATATTTTCATGTTATTGGTGTATCTTCATCTGTTAAATGGAATATACCTGGTTCAGAAAATAATAGTATTTTAATCAAGGCCACAGATGGTTCTGATTCTTGTGGTACATTCTCATGGGCATGTCCTACAGGTGATAAATCATTAAAACAATGTCTATTAGATCAAGAATCACTGGCAAGAAGCAAAGGTAAAGGGTTAATTATTTTGGCACAAAATATGTTACATCTAGGAATATCATTACCATGTGTTGATATTGTTGTTCTACTTGATGTAGGTGAAAAAGTAGATGAACGTATTCAAAAAATGTACAGAGCATTGACCGAATCTACAAATAAGAAAGGTGGGTATATTATTGATATGAATTATTTTAGAACTGTAACTGCTATTATGAATTATCAAATAACTGCGGAGGAAGAACGTAAAGGTAAAAAAGTATACACAGATGATATACCAAAAATATTCAATAAAGTTCTTGATATATTTTCTATTGATGATGATAAACATATTATGCGTGCTGAAATTATTAAAGATACACTACCTGAACTACAAAAAATTTTTGGCACTGGCAAAAAAGCTGGTGATACTATTATGTTAGAAGATGCTGGTATTACTTTGAATACAAATATAAAAACAGTAATAGAAAAGAATTATAAATCTTCTTATGAAGAGTTTCTTGGATTATTAAAAGAAGAAGATGAAAAACAAAAACTATTGAGAGCAGAAGGTCAAAATGTTGAGAAAGCGGAACATCAAAATAATGGAAACAATGCAGATAATAAAGAATCTTCATATCCTAAACCAAAACTATTTAGAGAAGGCACAACAGAAAAACAAAAAAAAGAGGCGTATATTGATATATTCAAAACAACATTAAAACTTGGTGCGTTTGGTACAAACTCAAATAATATAAAAACACTTGAAGAAAAACTAGCTACGGATGAAGATTTTAGACAAATTCTTTATGATACCCTTATTAAACGTGGAACAATACAAGAAGATATCTTATATGGTGATAAGCAACAGAATTTTATTATTGATATTATAATCCGTCCAGGATTAAATAAAATGATTGATGAAGATAGAAATACATCTTACTATAAGATGAAGGAGACTATAGAAGATGAAGAAAAATATCCAGCTCATGTTGAAAAAGTACTTGAATATATTAAAGTTCATTTAACACCAAAATCAGCAGAAAGACATAAATTTGGAGAAGTCTTTACACCCATGTCTTTAGTAAATGAAATGTTAGATACACTTCCTGCTGAAGTATGGAAAGATAAAACTTTAAAATGGCTAGATCCTGCCAATGGTATGGGTAATTTTCCTATTGGTGTATTTTTACGTCTATTCTATGGATTTAGAACTAAAGATGAAAAATATGTTGGTATCACTAATGAAGGAGATGGTGATTATAATCCTGGTCTAACAAAAATTATTGTTGGTGAAGATGCCAGACGTAACCATATTGTAAAATCTATGCTCTATATGGTTGAATTGAACTCTAAAAATATTGCCATTTCAAAACAGCTCTTTAAAAAATTGGCACCTGGAGTTGAACCAAATATTATACAAATGCATAGAACGAATGGTTTTTTGGCCGATGTTGATATGAAGTTTCCAAATGGAACAGTTAATGAATTTGATATTGTTATGGGGAATCCACCTTTTCAAGGGGGGGCTGTTAAATCAGTAGGTACAAGAAAAGTACGACAAGAACGAGAAGAGCAGGGAATAGATGTAGGCAAAAATAAGAATTTATGGGTACCATTTATTAAAAAGATATTATCAAAACATCTAAAACCAAATGGATATATGATTATTATTCACCCAGTAGGATGGTTCAAAACACACGGCCCATTTCAAGATATTCACAATATTATTTTAGATAAGCAAATTATTACTCTTAAAAATTTTAAAGATTCTCAGCTAAAAGAAAAATTTGGAGAATCTGCAAATATAACATCCGCATATTATTTATTAAAAAATAAAAGTTCAACCGATAATACTATATTAATAGATATAAATAATGCAATAAGTGAAATAAAATTAAATAAAGAATATCCAATTATATTAGCATATAATAATATATTATATAAAATCATTGAAAAATGTAAGTTATTTAAGGACACTAAACTCTATCAACAAAAATCGCTAAGCATTGCCGACTGTAATAATTCAGGTACTAATAAGAATATAGCAGGTATTGATGAGGCAGGAAAGATACTTATCGCAAAAAGTATAAAGAAACATCCACTTCAAAATACACCTAAAATCTTTATTGATGGGTCTTCTAAACTAAAGTACTATTATGATAAGGATGGGGAATATGGTATAATAGGGCAAAATCAATTCTATATTGTAGGTGATGATCTTGAATATATTGAAAAATACTTTAAGACAAAACTCTCAAATTTTCTATTAAGAAATATAAAATATAGACAAAATTTTATAGAACCAAGATACTATCCAGATATTCGTTCAATTTCTCTTAAAAAAATTACAGATGAAAGTTTAGCAGATTATTTTAAATTTACAAAAGATGAGCGTGAAATTATTAATACAACTGAATTACCGCAGATTGAATATAGTTTTAAACCAATTACATGTGCTCAATTAAAGGGTCAAAAAGAGGAATCAGTTGAAGGCGGTTCTAACCGATTCAACAAAACACGAAAAAACAAAAAATAATATGAAATTTATTTTAGACTTCCCAACCAAAGAACTCCATTGAAAATTCATTCATTGATCTTGTACCCATACTTAAATTACAAGGAGCACATATTGGTCTTAAATTATTAATATTTAAATCACCACCTTTACTCTCAGCAATTACATGACCACAATGAAAATTCGTAATTTCAATATTCTGCTCTTTACAACATGGGCATTTACCAGATACAATATTATCACCCATATACTTTTTCCATACAAGTGTTTTAATATGTTTTGGAATTTTCTTACGTTTAGTAGATAATGTTTTTTCATCTTTAATAGTAATTTTATCTACTTTTAATGATTCTATTGTATTTTCAGTTACTATATTGTCCCTATTAAGATGTTGATTCTCACGAATTATATTCGCTATTCGTTCATCTTCTTCTTTATTATTTAATTTATTTTGACGAATTATATTTGCTACTAGTTCTTCTTCTCTAATTTTAGATTCATTTACACGCATTAAAGTTGTTATTCGCTGTCCATCTGCGCGACGAGGCAAGTAAGTAGAAGAATAACCCATTTCAGGTATTACACGTCTCATTTTATATTATTTATTTATCAAGATCTTTCTTTATATTAATAAAAATTTAAAATCAATTTTTATTAATATAACCTAAAATAGAATTATATATATTATATAAAGAATGCCTTTCCAACCCTATAGATATATAAAAAGATATGGTGTCAATTATACACTAAAGAGTAATATAGTAAGAAATAAAATAATAAATAGATTACTACCAGTACTACCAGTACTGCCACTACTAGTAACAATACTTTTCGCCCATAACAACTGTACCGCAACTCCGTCTATATGAATTATATATAATATTAATAGAAACAGATAATCAAAAAAATAATCTAAAAATTGAAACAATATTATTAATATTAAGTACCTAAAATATTTAATACTATTATTATAAAGAATGCCTTTTCAACCCTGGCAACAACTATCTCGACTAAATGCTCATCCACGCGATCAACACATCGCATTTCATGAGCCTACTCATAAGTACTATGTGAATGGTACATGTGAAGGTAATATTTCCTGTACAGGATTTATTCACGAATTCTTTGGACACTTTGATGGCAAAGCAATTCTTAATAAAATGCGTAAAGACCCCGTTAAATGGGCCGCCTCTAAATATTATGGTAAAACAAATGATGAAATTATGAAAGAATGGTCTGATAATGGTAAGACTGCATCTGAGGCTGGAACAGCTATGCATTTTGCCATTGAACAATTTCTACATGGGGTGCCAGATCAAATTAAACCAGAAGTTAAAGATACACATGAATGGCGGTATTTTATTAAATTCTGGAAAGACTGCGGTCCTGATTTGGAACCCTATCGCAGTGAGTGGGAAGTATTTACTGATAGTCTAGTACCTTTAGAGGGTGAACGTAAAATTAAGCTGTGCGGATCCATTGATATGGTTTTCCGTCGTAAATCAGATGGAAAGTTTGTAATTTATGACTGGAAACGCTCCAAAGAAATTAAAATGGAAAATAAGTTTGGTTCAGGTTTAGCTCCTTTAGAACATTTACCTGATACGAATTACTGGCACTATACACTTCAACTTAATGTATATAAATGGATACTTGAAAAATACTATGGACTAGAGGTCGCAGATTTATATTTAGTTATTCTACATCCTGATAATAGTTCTTATCGCAGAATGCGACTTAATATTTTGGAAGACGAGGTTGAAGATATGATTGAATGTCGGCGACGTGCGGTTGCGGCCGGCTGTAAAACATCTGTTATTCTACCAATACCAGTAGAGGCTGAATTAACAGCCGAAGAAAAAGGAAAACCCTTAGCAGAGTTTTCATTTAAACTAACGAACAAATAACAAATAAATATTAGACTATTACATATTTTTATTGAGGGGCAACACGCGGTTTACGACGAGAACGATTTCTGGATTTATTTGGAGCAATTGCTGTAGGTGGTGCTTCTACTAAAGGAGCCTCTACCAGTGGCGCTTGTACTAGTGGCGCCTGTACAGCTGTCGCCACTAAAGGTCTACGTCTAGGCTTTGCCATAATCGGATTTTGCCCTACAATAAGTGGTATCTTTTGCTCTTCTTCCAATGGTGTAGCTACAAGTCGTTTTCTTAAGCGTACTATTGGAGCCTCTCTAAATACTTCTTGTAGTGTTTGAGGTAATGATGTTATCTTTACTGTCGGCTCACCCTCTTCTTGAATTAGTATACCAACTTGATCAACTAATAGTATAATAATTGTTACAGATTCAAAAGGTCCACCAACCGCAGGTTTTATAAATTGTATTCCATCTTCGTCTGAATTAGCACCACTCAAATCAATCATACCAATTGGCTTAGATGTAGCCTGTACATATCTAATAAGATTTTCCTTCTTAAGACGCTGTTCTTCATTATTTAATCCTAATTGTTGTAGAGTAATTCCTAGAATACCACTTAAAGGTACTAACGGCTGCGATTTATCTGGAACATCTGGTACACTTAGACGAAGTGTTGTATCTTCTCCCAGTATTGATTCTAGCTCTGAGGGCATTTCTTCTTTTGGTGGTTCTTCGTCAATCTGTATATTAGGTTCACGTCCCATTTCTTCATAATACTTAGGCTCTTCTGGAATTTGTCTGGCCCAATCTAATCTTAATAGATTTGTCCAGGTGGGTGATGATTCTGGAATAATATATTGATCTCCCTGTCTAATTGGCTGAATAATAGCAGATACTTTAGAGATTTCTCCTCGTTTCATTAATTGTCTTCTACGATTTGGAAAACGAACTAATTCATCAATTACACGCTTTACAAATAGTTCTGCGGTAGATACATCTCGTTCACCTTTCTTATCTCCCAATTGTGTTGTAGCATCAACATGTAGTAAACATTTTCCTTTTTCACCATCATCTTTCCAATAGCATGTTCCAGTACATGATTCAGGGCTATCAATTACTCTGCAGTCTTTTCTCAAAAATGACGCAGGTGCCTCCCATTTATCCTCATCTGGATAAAACCATGATAGAAATGTAGATGATAAGAAAATATATAAACGCTTTCTCTTTTCATATTCTGGAAAGTCTGGACTAAAAATAATATCTTCAATTCCTTTTCTAATCTCTGATCCCGCCTTATGACTTGTTATCCAGTTTGAAACCATTAATCTAAACTGTTGATATAATTCCTCAAACTGTACATATGTTGATTTTCTAACTAGCTCTGAATCAAATCCACATCCCTTTTCAGTAGTTGTACTTTCAACTGTCTTCTCCCAACTATTACTATTAATTTTGACTTTAATGCCTGCGATTTGTTTATCAATAGCCCATTCAAACTGCTCAATAGTTACAGTATCTAATCCAAGCTCTGAAAGAGATGCTTCTGAAGGAGGAGGGGAAGCTGGTATATAAATACCATTCTGTAGTTGAACTGCTACAATTCTTCTATCAGCTTTCATACGCACAATATATTTTACAATATATCCAGGATATAATGAGAATAATGGCTCAAGATTTTTTCTATAGTAGTTTACTACATCCTCTACTGATGCCGCCTTAAAATCTTCCCAATCCAAATAAATACTCTTAATTGAAAAAGCAGATGAAATTGAAATTACACCATCATCTACTACAGGGAGTGCCACTAGTGTAGACGCGCCTGGTCTTGAACGGAAAGTTATACCAACAATATGGTTATAACTATCCTTAACAATTCCCTCAGGCCTTACTGGAGCTGCATCAACTGCTTTAGAAAGAGGAATCATCGCCAATGGATCAACTCCTTGTTGAGACGTATAGATTGAGGAATATCTACTTTGGCATTGTGTCATATATTCATCTACTCGTCGTTGGACAATCTCTGGCCAATAACGCCTTGAAGCATAATCCCAACGAATAATTGTCTCGTGAATTTCGGCTTCACCTCCCTTTGCCGGTTTATTACTTGTATGTAAGTATAATTCATAACGGGCATATATATTATCAGTAGCACCAATATATTTAAGAGAACGCGAAATAAATGCAAAGTCATTTTTCTTGTTTCTATCGGTGGATACACCAAATATTGGGCACTTTACTGTTACTGGCTGATCACCATTATCCTCTAATACTATTAATTGGACACCTCTAACTGTAAATAGACCAGGCTCCGCCAGTAATGGCTGAATATGACGTAGATCCTTTCTTTGTGTTGGATTTCTGATAAAACGAATAAATCTCTTATAGGAATTATATAACCGAATAACTGAATATAGATTGGTACTTGTTACAGTTATTCCTAAATTAACCGATGCCCATGACATTAATTCCTGTTTAGTTGGAGGCATCGCACTTCCATCTGCTGGATTAAAGAACTCTAATACTAGATTTCCAAAGTGTGAATTTAGAAAGATTCGCGGTGTGACTACTTCTAGAATGCGTTCTTTAACCTCATTAATTGAATTTCTGTAAAGGAGGGGCGCAATTACACCGAGTAGGGATTCATAAATTGTATTTTCTGTTCCAATTCTCAAGAATCCTGTCGCATTTGGACGTAGCTTTAAATGAATTGCGACACGGGTAATTATTTTTTCACCTGAATTTTGTCTAAAGAATTTATCAAACTGAGAAGGTACCATCGCAAACACACCAGCATCAGGATGTTTATTTGATTCTAATATATACTTCTTTTGTATTGATTCAAATAGTACCGCATATTCAATTGCCTCTTCACCTTTAAATACTAATTCATCATAATCTAGTTCTTCTTCTTGTTCTGCTATTTCATTCGCATTTAGAGCCTCAATAGCTGTATCTTGTAAATATGAACGAATATGAGAAAACTGAGGATTTGAAATACGTAGTGTTGTCTGTTTTAGGAAACAGCATGGCAGTGCGAAGCCTTCTGGATGTGTTGACTTTGACATAAAATCAATTTGACTATGATATGCGGACCCCTTTTTATCTTTTCTTTTAACAACTGTATATCCAGCCATTGCTTTCTTAGCTGTAATAAGCTTACCATTACAGAAAGGGCATGTATTTGGTGCTTTTGGATTTCCATCTCTATCGCGTGTCCCTTCGAAGTCTTTTTCGCGTAACATAATCTCATCGCTTAAACAATAATACTGTGGGCAGAAGTAATAATTAATTGCTTCTGGATCAGAACCATATCTCATAAGTGTAATGGTTTCTTCTGTTCCAAGAGGCTGAATTGGCTCTTCATCACCTTCAAGAGGATAAATAATCCAAAATATTGGATCATCCTGATAGATTTCACGCATACGTTCATACTGATCCTTTGTTAATACGGATGGTTGTCTATCATCATAACCTGCGCATTTTCTACTGTATCCATTATCATCTTCATCTTCTGTTTTAAAAGAGAATAAACGTGGATCAATTTCTTGTAACTTCTTTATGAACCAACTCTTTGGATTAACTAGACGTTGCTCATCGTCGCCTTTTAGCGGTACTAGTTTTGGTATCTCTAATTTGGAAGAGGGTTTATCTTCTAAGACCTTTGAAGGCCTTAAAGCCTCTTCTGGCCCTGTTGCGGCTTTTACTGCGTTAGGAGCAGTTTCAGGTATAACTTCTCCTTCATTTATTGCGTCACCTACATCCGCAAATGGATCATCTATCATCCAATCTGGCACGGCCTCTGCACTTCCCTCTTCAGGCACCATTTCATTCTTTAGAGAAGCCGCCGCCGCCGTTTTAGCAGCTTTTGTTATATTATTTTGGTTATTAACACCCTCTTCTCGTTCAATACTTTCATGCTCTAACTCTTCAGATACTTGTGATAGTGCTTCATTACGCGAGCTATTTCGTCTAAAGTAGTCATCATCCTCTACAAATAATAATGAAAGAAGAGTAAATACTCTTAGATAGGTTTCATAACTATCAATACGATTAATATGAAAGTAATATGACGGATGTTGTGCGAATATATGAATATCAATACCAGGATTGAAACTCTCAATAAATTCACCATCATCTGGTATTTGAAGAGTAAATGTCCCGCGTTTTTTGTACCACTCTGCGAATGCGTCTGATGCTTCACGACGAGAGAATTTAAACTCATTTTGTAGCGCATTAATTACTTCTGTGTCAGGACTTTCACCATCTAATGTTTTACTTGTAGCATACTGAGTTAAGAAACTAAATATTTTGTCTTCTGTAGCATACTGACTAACGGCTTTATAACGTAATGATATAAGAGGGGTCTCATTAGGTAATGGTTTGATTTCTCTAAAGAATGTTGTAAAGAAGGGTAGACGCTGTTGAATTCTTGTTTTATTAAATTTAGTAGATTTAATATCCACCTTTAAGGATAATAATATAGCAATTTCTCCAAGATTAAATGAATCAAACGTCTGAGGAAGACCTATAAATACATCTTCAAGAATCCCAGTAAAATTACGAAAATCAAGAATTGGATCTAGTTTTTTAATTTGTTTTGGTGGTTGTAATAATAGATCAAGTGTACCATCATTGAAAATTCGCACAGTTCCGTAAATCGGCTGAGTTATACCAATAGCAGGTCTATGAATATATTTTAAAGAGCAGAAATCAATACCAGGTGTAGGGGAAGTTTCTTTACCCCATACTTCAAGAATACGCGGATCCTCAATAGTTGGAATAGGTAATACTCCTTTTACATGTAGCTTTGTTATCGCGGTTCCTTCGGCCGGTAATAAACGAAAATAAGGGCGTTTATTTGTAACAGGAAGACGGTAAAACATATATCCACAGCCTTCAAAGCCTTTAACACTCTTTTTCCATGTTAAACGAAGTTGTCTTATACCAGTTACTTTTGTTATAGGAACTTCAATACCTTCTTCCAAATAACGATTAAGCACATTCAGAGAGGAATCTCGCTGTTTTACGAAAAAATAAATCTTTTTTGCGAATTCTTTGTCTTCTTCTGTCGCCTCATATGGACCATCCACAATTACACTAGGATAAAATGGGGCAAAGCGCTTATTCCAATCTTCTTCTCCAATTGGCGTAGGTCCACTATATTCTCTGAGTAAGTATTTAAGAGGAAATACATGTAAAACAGGCATTTGTCCATCACGTGGTTTTAAGAATACACTTTCAATGGTTGAGCGCCCTCTCGGTTCATAGTTTGGACTAGCATAACTTCCATCTGAGCTAATAAAACGCATATCTGGTTGAGTTAGAACCTTGCGCGGATTATTGAGGACATATGTCATTTTAGGATCATTAGAATCACTAGGAAACCAAAGCCAATCCAGTGGAATATATGTGGAGGTAACCGATGGATTTTCTTCAGAGTAGGGTTCATTAAGTGGAACACCTACAAAGGTAAATCGTGGTATAAATCCTGTGTCGCCCTCATAATGATTACATATCATACGCTTGATATCATCAATTGTATCGAATGGATATACTTTATTAAATTCTATCATTTCATATTCATCTTTACCTTTCCAAACAATACATTTTACCGGGGGAGTATCCTCACGGAGACTTGTAAGTACTGTTGGATAAAGTATCTGTTCTATATCAGACATCCCTATGGCCTTTTTAGAAAAAATGTATTACACTTTTTAACTACATGTTACGAGTGGCATTAGTTAACTCTTTTAGACATTGTGCCAATTTGTAGATTATTTCCATCTTTTGAGGGATCATAGCGAGGAGAATCAGTTATATAAACACCGCAGTAACTTACAGGATGCGCCTGAAAATCGGTATATTGATATAATCCTAGTGCTTCGGCCTCTTTAAGAAGCCATCCAAAATTGTTCCAAAAATCTGGACCGTGTCCAATAGATTCCGTACAAACATGTGCTAGTTCATGTAAAGATACAAAGGTCATTACATTTTCATTTACTAAACTTTCATCAGGACCAGAACGCTGTCTAAGACACATATAGATCTGTTCCCCCTTATTGATTGAATAAGAGGTGTGTTCAGAATCAGGTGTCGCTTCTATAAATCGTGACGGATCAGATCTAAAGTTTTTGACAAGATGTTTTACCTGGGCCTTGT
>Ga0214921_10005657_pt1 | contig 17561 bp, 11 predicted proteins | sample LL1505_MetaG_FD_177992 | JGI IMG/M metagenome (GOLD analysis project Ga0214921, IMG submission 177992) | Freshwater microbial communities from Lake Lanier, Atlanta, Georgia, United States - LL-1505 | ecosystem: Environmental > Aquatic > Freshwater > Lake | place: USA: Georgia | collected...
GGGTAAGTAATATCCCTTCATCCAGTCAGAGTAATGTTCCCGTGGGATGTCAGCGTCGGATTTACAGTGTGGATCGCACCAACAGTCCCTCCAAGCAGTTCTTGAGGTTGAAGGTCACGCGTTAGCGCGAGAGGTAGAAGGGGACAGGCGGGAGGAAACGGGCCTAAGTTAAAAACTAAGAGCGCAACATTGCGTGCCTTGGCGCAGACTTGGCGTGATTAATTATTAAGAAATAGAATTGCGATTATAGAAAAATACCGTTCGTCATCGGATTTAGACCATTGGTCAGGCAAAAATGACCGCTTGAAGCTATTCTTAATTAAGTAGTTGCGTTTCTTTTGTGCTATGTCAATGTAATGAAATGAAACCAAAACTCAATCGTAAATCAAACGGGGCCTTCACACTGGTGGAAATCATCGGCGTGATGGCCATTATTGGAATTCTCGGTGCCGTTGTCGCCCCACGGGTGATCGATGGCATAAGGGATGGTCGCGTCACCCAACTTGCCCAGAACCTGGGTCAATGGAAGAGTGGTGCGGATCGGTACCTTCAAAAGCAGCAAAGATTGCCTGTTGACGCTTCTATAGCTCCGCTCGATCCAGCTGGGCAGCCTGTTACCTATCCACAAAATGGCGCCACTGTAACACAAGCCAATGCAACCTTCGGAGACTTGTTGATTGGGCAGGGGCTAATCAGCGCAGTCAACGTTCCGTTTGGTGAAAACACTTTTGCAGCCGTAACATCGGCTCCAGGAGATACATTAACTGATGTGGTGTCTACACCAAACACAGCTACCTATTCCCGGATCCGTTGCGTTCAAATGACAGGAACTAAGGCAAATGGCTTGGGTGGTTTCTCCGCGACTCGGACTCGTGACTATCCGTATCGTGTTTCGTTTCTCCTGATTCCCAATGTCCCGATGCAGGAGGCAGCGGCAATCAAAACCAAGATCGATGGTCCATTCTCTGGTACAACCATTTCGGATCAAACCATCTTGACCGATGCTGTTGCTCAAACGACAACAGCAAGTGGGGTGTCGGCCGCCAGTCGGGATGCGCTGGTCTATGGTAACTGTCGTGTCGGTGCTGGAACAGGGGCGACCTACAACCTTTACCTCTACATCAACAACGACTAATCGGAGAAATATCTTTCGATCCAACCAAGAGGGGCGGTCCACATGGACCGCCCCTTTTGCTTGGCGGAAAATTGTAATCTAGGGATATATTAATCCAATGGAACTGGTAGTTGATGCACAAGGGTTGGTGAACGGAGTGGATCCTGCAGAGGATCCGCTGCGTTTTTCTGCCAAGCGAATTACCCTAGGGGAGTGGCTGGTTGTGTGGGGTCACGCCACCACCGCCCAAATAGGTCTGGCGGAAAGGGAAGCCCGCCGGAAGAGGATGACCTTGGCAGAGAGTTTGCGGGATCTGCAGTTTGTCGATCCCCGCGTTATCGCGTCCTATATCGCCCAACGCTCCGGCACTGAGGTAGCCGATATCCGGAAACTGATCGTACCTACCGATGTACTGGATCTCATACCGCGAGAGTTGGCTCTACGCCATCTTGCCCTGCCGTTGCGTGTGGAAGATGACGGAACGGTGGTGGTGGCTCTCGGGAATGCACTGGACGTCACCCACGGGGATGCGATCGAGCAACATCTGCGTCGTGCTGTCCGTTTTGTTACCTCCACGGAGGGGGATGTGCGGGAAGCAATTAACCGCCACTACATTCAGGCAGGCCTGCTGGAAAAGACGGTGGATGAAATTCTCTCGATGGATGCGGCCACCCTCGCCGCAACTTCTGAGTCGGACGCCCCGATGGTCCGCTTGGTGGACGAACTCCTCCTTCACGCCATCTCCCACGGGGTGAGTGACATCCACATCCAACCTGAAGAGCGGATTCTCCGGATCCGTGCCCGGAAAGACGGGCTCCTGAACGAGGGCCTGCTGGTGCCCAAAGAGATTCAGAATGCACTGACAGCCCGTATCAAAATTCTTGGAGGAATGGACATCACCGAAACCCGCCTGCCTCAATCCGGTCGCTACAACTTTGATGCCGGTTCCCGCCCCGTCGATTTTCGCTTCTCCTCCCTGCCGACTGCGTTCGGAGAGTCGCTTGTCCTTCGATTGCTCGATCGCTCCAGTCTTCAGCTGGAGCTCGTCAGCCTTGGCTTCGACGACGAGATGCAGTCAAAATTTCTCGGTCTGCTGAACCGTCCCAACGGCGTGATCCTGGTCACCGGGCCGACCGGTTCCGGCAAGACGACGACACTCTACGCCGCGCTCAGCAAGCTTCCGGCCAGTGAACGTTCCATCTTTACCTTGGAGGATCCGGTCGAGTTCAATTTGCCGCTGGTCCGCCAGACGCAGGTGAATGAGAAGATCGGACTGACCTTTGCCTCGGGTCTTCGTACCCTTTTGCGGCAGGATCCGGATATTATTTTAGTGGGAGAGACACGGGATCAGGAGACGGCAGAGCTGATGGTTCGGGCGGCGTTGACGGGGCATTTGGTGCTTTCCACCCTGCACACCAACGATGCCTTGGGGGCCATTCCGCGTCTGGTGGATCTAGGCGTCCCCTCCTATCTCCTGCCGGCCTGCCTTTTGGGGGTGCTGAGCCAACGCTTGGTCCGATTGCTCTGCCCCGCCTGCAAGCAGCCTCACCCCAATGCAGAGAGCATTTTGGAAAAAATGTCGATCCCGATTCCGGCCGACTGTGCGAGGGAGCTTTGGAAGCCGGGCGGGTGTACACGCTGCAACGGGTCGGGCTACCGCGGGCGGGTGGGTATTGTCGAGTTCCTCATGCTGGATCAGGATTACCATCAGGTGATCACCGAAACGAACGACCCGGTGAAGCTCCTGCAAGTCGCGCGGGACAAGGGGTTCGTGACCATGTTCCAGGACGGGTTGCGCAAATGTACTCAGGGACTGACCACGCTGGAAGAGGTCTACCGGGTGACCAACGTCGCCTAGCGGGTAAGGAAAAACGATGGCAACCTTGGCATACACTGCAATCCGGCCAGACGGAAAGATTGTCACGGGCCGGGGAGAGGCAGTCAGCGAGGAGGCGTTGGGCAGCCAGCTGGCCAAGGAGCGGTTGGAGCTGGTGGAGGCGAAGGAGGTGGGGCGACCCAATCGGACGAAAAATCTGCGGAGGACGACAGGAAAAGAAAAAGCCCCTCGGAGAGAGGTGGCTGATTTTTTCTTCCAGATGGGCACCTTACTGAAAGCGGGAGTTCCGATTTTGCAGGCGCTGGAGCTGGTGGGAGACGGGATGGGGGCTGGCAATCTTCAGAGCGTGGTGCGGAATCTGGCGGTGCAGATTCAGGGGGGGACGAATCTGCAGGAGGCGATGGCGCAGTTTCCCGGCGTTTTCCCTGAGGTGGTTCTCTGCCTCGTCCGCGTGGCGGATAAGACTGGCACCCTTCCGCAGGTGTGCGAAGAGCTGCGGGCTTACCTGAACTGGCTGGATAAGATGGCAGGGGAGATTAAGCAGGCGATGACCTACCCGATTGTTTTGTTGGTGACGGTGGGCCTTTTCATCGTGGGTATGTTCACCTTTGTTGTGCCCAGTTTTGCCAAGGTTCTGAAGGACATGAAGATTCCGCTTCCTGCTTTGACGAGGTTTGTCCTAGGGGTATCGGATTTCTTTGTGGGAAATATCATCCCGATCGTGTGCACCATCCTACTGATTGTTGTTTTGGCGCATGAGCTGCCCCGCCGTTTTCCGAGATTGGCTGTTTGGTTGGACGGGGTGAAGTTGAAGATCCCGGTTTTTGGTCCGCTGAATCTGATGATCTGCATCTCCCGGTTCGGGCAAAATCTGGCGACGATGTATCGCTCAGGAATGCTGATTCTGGAATCTCTTTCGCTGAGTCGGGACCTGATCGGGAACCGGAAGCTGGCGGAGGCTTTGGCGCGGGTGCACGACGGGGTGGCCAGCGGAAGGAAGATTGCTGAGACGATGAAGGAGACGGATATGTTCCCACCGCTGGTGTTGCAGATGGTGCAGACGGGGGAGAACACGGGGCAGTTGGCGGAATCGCTGCAGAACGTGACCGACTACTACAACGACGTCATTCCGCGGGCGATTAAGCGGGTGTTCGGGATTTTGCAACCGCTGATTACCTTTATGCTGATCGGGATTGTGGCGGTGGTGGCGCTGTCGATCATCCTGCCGCTGACCCAAATGATGAAGATACCGAAATGAAGCAACCCTACGCTTTCCATTTTGGGATGGGGACTTGCCGTGGCGAGATGCGGGAGGTGCAAGGCAGGAGTTTGCCTTCCACCTTCCACCTGTCCCTTTCCACTAGCGCGCGGCAAAGCCGCCGCGCGTTCACCCTGATCGAGCTGATGGGCGTGATGGCGATTATTGGGATTTTGGCGGCCGTGCTGTTGCCGTCAATGATCTCGAGGATTGAGGATGCGAACAGCGTGGGGGAGGACGCCAAACTGGAGGAGATTGCGAGAGCGTTGGTGACGGGGATTAAAGCGAGTGGAACGATTCCGAATCCGAATCGGACACCTTACAATACTGGCACCGGTGGCGGGGGCTGGGGTGATATTGCTTACCAATATACCACGCTGACAGATGACGCACCGGACCCCGGCACTCTTCATTATGTTTTCGCTGAACGAACCCAAGATGACAGTGAACCGAGTGCACGGCGGGTCTATCTGGACGATCAGTTTATGGCCTATCTTGTTACTGCAAACATTAATGCAGGTGGTGCTGGTGTAAACGATGTTTTGCAAACTCCTGCAACTGGATGGCCCACGAATGTTGTTACTGCGGGTGGGACAACATTGAATTTAACCAACATACCCCTGCGGATGTATATCGTCAGCAGTTCAAAAAAGGACCTGTCTCTAAGTTGTCAGGCAAATCAATCCGGTACTGGGATGGTGCCTTCTCCCCAACCAGCAACGGGCTATGGGTCAGGCCTCATCAGCGCCCTGCAAAACTGGGTAAAAAAAGCGGATGGACCGGGTGATCCAGCGCCGGGCGCCATTAAGGTGCCTGACAGCATTGCCGAATGGGGTTCTGCGTATGCGGGAGGCGGAAATTATCATACCAGAGGAGAATTTCTTCACGTCAAGACCGTCGATCTTAGGCCACTGTTTTGCAGGGTGGAGTTGATTGATACGGCGTGTCCACCTACTGCGACGATGACAACCGTTGGAGGTGGTTATTTAAATACGGAACAGATAAGTTTTAATGTCGGCCCTGCGGGAAGCCAATACGCTTTTGCATTCACTTGCACGGGGGTTGGTCCAGTTACTTGGAGCAGTGGTACTTTGACTGGGAATCCCCCGCTTATGTTGACGAAGCCTTTTAATCCTAATCCCGCAACTACAGCTGATCCAGGTCCGCCCGCTAACAATGTGGCCCTGCGAATTTACGGAAATAGCGCGGGAGCTGGTGCAATAGCAACCCTAGCTTCTACTGCGGCGCCCCGGTTTCAAATTAATCAACTGGCTACACAGCCATTTGGGGTAAACAACACGATGGTATTTTATGTTCTTAAGGGCACCTCCTTATCCCTTTTAAATAATGCTGGAGTCACCCTTATCACTCTTACAGTACAAGGGGACAGCATCTTCAAATATTTTAATAGTACGTGGTCGAGAGTGGATTGAGGGAAGGCCCTCCGTCGCTCAGTCTCGGTAAACCTCGCGGAGTCGGGGAACCAGGGATTAAGGGATTAAGCCCCGACGCCGGTCGGGGTGGTGGGGGTTGGAGAAAAAAGGGATTAAGGGGTTAAGCCCCGACGCCGGTCGGGGTGAAGGGGTTAGAGAGAAAAGGGGTTAAGGTTTGAGCAGACGGGTCGATTGGGCTTCTGAGTGGGTACTGGACAGGGTTTCCGGACGGGATAAGTTAATGAGATGAAATACTCTGTGGCTTTAGAGGTGGTGCCAGAATCGGAGCAGATGCCTGGATATTTTTATGCCCATATTCCTAGCTTAGGTTTGACGACCCACGGATTGGGATCGAATGGTGCGCTGGAGGCAGCCAAAGATCTGGTGAAGCTTTGGATCGAGGAAAAGCGGCCCTCTGTCGCTCAGTCTCGGTAAACCTCGCGGAGCTATCGAGGGTTTGAGGGATTAAGAATTTGGCCCCGCGTTTGCGGGGCACACTCTCGCGTGGATTTGGCCCTCCTTCGCTCCTAGCCTCGCGGACGCGGGAGGAGCTTCGCAGGGTTTAGGGAGGAAAGGTCTATTGATCCAAGGGACTGGGGGGAGTGGTGGAGCGCGTATGTTTTAGAATTATGTTCCTACTCGAGACGAATAAGTGGATCGAAATCGCTTCAAGGTGTGGGTTTTGGGTTTAGATTTCGGCCATGGCGATTGCAGTGACGTGGATTCAGGGGGTGTTGCGGGTGGGGACCGGCTCCAGCGGTTCTCCCCGTGTGTATGTGGATCAAAAAGCGGGTTGGTCGAGGGAGGATTTTCCGCAGGCCCTGGTGGAATCTTTGATCAAGGCAAAGGTACCTGCGGGTGAAGTTTATTTAGGAACCGATTCCCCACTGGTCATTCCTTTAGTGGAGGAGATTCCCCCCGCGACTCCCGCTATTGCAACCAAGCTCCTGCAGAAGCGGGCGGAGAAGGCGTCGGTCTTTGCGGAACCTGTCTTTGTAGGAGCAACCCCGATCGTGGGGTCGGTAGGAGCGGGTCTGAGCCGATATCTCCTGCAAGTCGCACCAGCGGCGTGGGTGAAGGCGGTGGATGCGGCTCTGGCGACGCGCGGCTACCAGTTGGCAGGATTATTTCCCGCGGCGCTGGCGTTGCAGTCGGTTCTTCGAAACCTGGCGACGCCCAAGGAGGAGGTGATCCTGCTGGCGGCGGAAGCGGAGAACGGACTTCTGCAAGTGGTGGGTCGATCGGACGGGGCGATTCTTTTTTACCGGACGTTACCTGGGGCGGAAGAACGGGGCCCGGCGGAGGTCTTGCGGGAATTGCGGCGGTTGGCTCTGTATGCGGAGCAAAGGCTGGGCTTTAAGGTGAAGCGGGTTTTTTTCTCGGGAACGATGACAGGGTCACTGATTCAAGCGGTCCAAGGGGCGGAGGATCTGACGATCGCGGCGGGGCCAGCGGTGAACCCCCTGATTTATCTGCGGCAACTCTTCCAAGCGAAGGCGAGGCAGTCGGACAACGTGGTACCACGGCAGATTGCGATGCGGACGCAGATCCGGCGCTGGAAGTTTTTGGCTGGAATGACCTCGCTGGGGGTTCTGGTGTTTTCGATTCTATGGGCGGGGGGAAGGTTGGTGGAGAGAGAGATGAAGGCGGCAGAGATCCGCAAAATCTGGCAGCAGCAGGAGGCGCTGGTGGCAAAGGCGGACCGGGAAAAAGAGGGGCTGGTGCGTTTTGGGAGGAAAATGGAGCTGGTGCGAATCCTGCGGGAGGAGACGGTCCGCCCCGTACCGGAAATGTTTCTCCGCACCCTGCCGGAGCTGTTGCCGGCGTCGCTGGAGATCACGCATCTCCGGGTGGAGCTGAATCCGCAGAGATCGGCGGGGGCGGGGGCGACAGCGGTGTATCGGATCGAGTTATCGGGTCGGACGGTGCGGGAGGATCAGCCGGTGTTGGAACCGGTGGGGCAGTTGGCGACGGCACTGGAGAAATCGGATTGGAAGGCGAGGATTGTGGGCGGGACGGGGCGAGAAAATGCGGGCGCACCTGTGCCGACCGATCTTCGCGGGCCGGGGCGTTTTTTTCTCGTGGCGGAGGTTCAGTAGGATGGCAACGGGTACGAGCTGGAGGGATCGTTTTACCGAACTGTTCACGCAGCCTGCGGTGCCTGCAGGGATGGTGGTGTTGGCGGGATTGCTTTTTGGTTTGGGGGAGATCCAGAGCCGACCGATTCGGGCACAGGTGGAGCGGGAGCGAAGCCAGCAGGTGCAGAGGGAGGGTGCGGTGGAGAAGGCTCTGAGTCAGTACACTGAGACGATGAGGCAGGACAATGAGGTTGAGAGAAAAGCTTGGGAAAAGAAGCTGCTGCAAAAGGACGAGCAGATGCAGGGGGTGATGGAGCAAATTGCGGGTTGGATGAAGGCGGAGGGATGGAAGGGGGAGCTGAAGCCGAGAGCTGAGGAGGGGGTAACACCGGATTTGCCCGATCTGCGCCGGATTGCTTTGGGAGTGGAGATGGTGAGTCCAAGATCGGTATCTGGGAGAGTGGCAGAGAGTGACCAGGTCCGCCTATTGCGGCTTTTGCGAAAGATTTCTGGAATTCCCGCTCCTCACGTGGTGCGGCGGTTGGAGGTGGACCAGAATCTGGATGGGGAGATGCGGGCGAGGGTGGAGCTGGAGTTTTTCAGGTTAAAAACCGATGGCTAGTCCGCTCAATAATCCTTGGGTTTCGGGAGGGCTGGGGGCGGGGATCCTAGTTTATTTCGTCGTGAGTTTTACTCCGCAGGGGTGGAAGGAGCCGATCCGAAACTTTTTTACGGGGGAACTGAAGCGGGAGGCGGGGAAGGAGCCGGAATTGAAGATTGGAACGGACAAGCTATTTCGTGCGGTTCCGCAAGGCGGTCCAGATGCGATCCAGCCGATTCTTGCTCGAAGCGAGGATGGGCGGCAGCGTCTTCTTTTTCGGGAAACGCCCAAGGGAGTGAAAGAAAAGCCTGTGGAGAAGGCGGTGGTGCCCGAGGTGCCAGAGGGCAGCGGGTTGTTGGCGGTATGGATGGATGGGAAGAATCATGTGGCGGTGATGACGGACGGCATGGTGCGGGAGGGGGAAGAGTGGGGAGTTTTTACAGTCGAAAAGATCACGCCGGATTCGGTGACATTGAGTCACGCGGGTGGTGAGCGGGTAATGAAGTTGGGGGAGATACGGGCAAAAGCGGTGACTGGGCAGGCGGTGGTGATGGCACCCAAGGATGGCAAACCTGCTGCGGGGAGTGCGGAGGAGCAGCTACAAAAGGTGATGGAGATGCAGAAATCGATGGATCCTAGCAAGTTGTTGCAAGGTTTTCCCCAGAAGATCCTAGATTCACTGATGGGAAAGCAGAAAAAGGCGGTAGAAACTCAATGAGTGAAAACAGCCTTGCGATATGTGTTTTTGGTGTGCTGGATCTTGCCGTGCGGAGTATGGGCAGTGGATGTGGATGACCGGACGATTCCGGCTTGGACGAACTACCTCAATAACAAAACTTCACTGAACGGTCCGAAGGGGCCTGGCTGGAAAAAGGGGCGGGGGGATCAGGCGATTCTGGAAGAGGATTTGCGCAGGACCTATTTTCAAGCGTTGTCTTCGGGGGATGAGGCGGCGCAGGACAAGGCGCTCGATGATTTGATGGTGATCAATCCGAAGAATCCCGATTATCAGCAGTGGAAAAAGCTGTCCGATGCTTCCCGCGAGCCGGAAGAAAAAACGGGAGCGGTGCAAGGGACAGCGGTTCCGTTTGTGGCTGTTCACACCAACCGTGCGGGGCGATTAGATATCCCGGGGCCGGAGTTCCGATACGAGTGGGATTTAGCGATGCCCGCGGAGGTGCAGGCGGAGGTCTTGCAGCAGGTGGAGAGTTGGCGCAGACAGAAAAAAACAGGTTGGAGCACGGTTCAGATTAAGGCGGGGTCGGCGGCGGCAGGATCGGAAGGCTCGCGTAGGTTGACGGTTTTTCCTCTCACCCTCTGGCAGGCGAACGAGCTGACCACTTTTGTGCGGGAGAAGTTTCTTGCCACAGGGATGGCCATGGGAAAGGTGCCTGCACCGGATCTGGTGATGATCAATCCAAAGATGGGGGAGCCTGAGATAGGCAAGAAAAAGGGTACGCTGGCCCAGATGTTGCGGATGGGGAGGGGGCAAGGGCAGGTAGGGACAAGTGAGGAACCGACCTACAGTTTTACGGCGAAGGGGTTGCCAGTGGTGGATGCGCTGGCGCTGTTTGCCAAGCTGAATCAATTAAATATTGTTCCGGATCCGGAGGTGAGTGGAACGGTGACGGTGGATTTTCGGGGGTTAACGCTGGACAAGGCGATGGAGGCGATTTTGGAGTCGTTGGGGGCGTATGCAGAGGAGGACGGAGGGCTGATCCGAGTCCGTGGGATGGAAACGCGGATTTTCACTGTGGATTACCTGCGGTTAAAGCGTACGGGAAAGAGCTCCTTTGAAACGGATCTTTCCTCTGGGAACAACACAGGTGCCGGGGGGGGAGGCGGTGGAGGCGGTGGAGGCGGTGGAGGTGGTGGAGGAGGAGGATCTGGTTCAAGTGGAAAGGTGTCGATCGGCAGTTCCGATGAGGTGGATGTGTGGAAGGATATGGAGTCGCAGCTGAAGACGCTGATTTCAGAGCAGGGGAAAATTGCGGTGAACTCTTTGGCGGGAACGATTTTGGTGACCGACCGAAAAAAAAATCTTGAGCGCGTAGCAAACTATATGACGGTCTTAACCACACGGATCACCCGGCAGGTGGATTTGGACGTGCGAGTTCTGGATGTGTCTTTCACGGATGATCGGCAGTTTGCGATCGACTGGAACCGGGTAGTGCAAGAGGTAGGAAGGACAACCCTGACAGCTTCTGCAGTTATGACGCCCAGTGGAATCGCTACCACGGTATTTCCCGGTTTGAGCGGGACGACGATACCGAGTCTGGCGATTTCGAATGCAAACGGCACGTTGACCGCCATTATTAAAGCGATTGAGGACCAAGGGAAGGTGCGGGTGGCCAGCCAACCTAGGGTCAGGTCTTTAAATCATCAGGCTGCAGTGATCAAGGTAGTGCGGCAGGATCCGTTTTTCACATCCCAATCCAACGTGTTGCAGAGTCAGTCGGGCAACGCACAGGGGAACAACGTGCAGGTCAACAGCGTGGAGACGGGGACGGTGCTCTCGATCACCCCGCAGATTTCGGATGACCAAAAAATCATGTTGGAGATTCTGCCATCTGTATCGACGCTAGACGGGACGGAGTCTTTCACCCAATCGAGCAATACAACCAATGCACTTGGAAATATTACGGGGACAACCACAACGACAAATGCGACGGCGCCAAAGCTGAGGCAGAAACAGGCTTCGGCGGTCGTCAGGGTGAACGATCGTGACACGGTGGCGATGGGAGGATTTATTGAGGATTTTGTTCAGCAGAGCCGTAAGAAAATACCGATACTGGGAGATATTCCTCTGATCGGGACTCTTTTCACTGGGATGGTCGAAGGTAATTTTCGCAGGGAGTTGGTGTTTCTGGTCTGCCCAACGATTGTGCGGGATTCGCCGGTGGCAAAAAATGAGTAGGGGCAGTTTCTTATGTACGAAGCATTTTTTGGTTTAGAGCATCCGCCTTTTCAGATCAGTCCTGATCCTAGTTTTCTTTTTCCAAGTGTGGTGCATGAGGAGGCGTTGCGGCATCTGCGCTACTCGCTGAATCACTTTAAGGGGACGTGTTTGGTGACGGGGCCGGTGGGTTCGGGCAAGACAACGATCTGCCGGCAGATCATTCGGGAGCTGGATCCTGAAAGTGTGGATCACGCCCTTGTGCTGAATCCGCGTTTGAGCGAGCGGGAACTGTTGGCGCACATTTTAACCGACCTGGGAGAAGTGGTGGAATCTTGGGAAGGGCTGGCCTGGCAGGTGCAGCGGGTGATTCTCGATCGGCATGCGGCGGGGCGGCATGTGGTGATTTTGGTGGATGAGGCGCAGGTCATGCCGAATGAGAGTCTGGAGGTGTTGCGTCTGTTGACCAATCTGGAGACGCAGGATGCGAAGCTGGTACAGGTGGTGCTTTTTGCGCAGCCGGAGTTCGAGACGAGGCTTGCCGAGGATCCTGCCCTGCTCCCGTTGCGTCATCGAATCTTGGTGCAGTGCAGGTTGGCTCCTCTGAAGTATGATGAGACGATGTCGTATATTCGGCATCGGATGATGGTGGCGGGTGGGGATGGGCATCTGATTCGGTTCTCATCTTTAGCGGGGCGGGCGATTCATCGCTGGTCGGAGGGGGTGCCGAGGTTGATTAACCATCTTTGTGACAAGGCGCTGATGTCGGCGTATGTCCGGCAGGATCGAAAGATCAAATTGGGTGATGCACGAAGGGCGAGGCAGGACGTCGGGGCACTGCTGTGAGTCTGTTGACCGATGCACTCCGTTTGAGAGAGGAGCGGCGAACTCCGAAGGGGGGCAAAGGTCCTTCTTTGCCCCCGTTTCGCGGGCCGAATCGCGGGTATTGGATTGGTGGAATTTTGGTTATGTTGTTTTCCATTGTGGTTGGGTTGTCGTGCTGGAAGGGCACTTGGGCGTTGGGGAAGCTGGAGGAGTTAGCGGGGTTTCCGCCCATTCTGCCGGCCAAGGTTTTAAAAGAAGCAAATCGCTTGGATTTGGTAAAGGAGCCAGTTCCTGCTCCGGGGGTGGCGGAAGAGGTCAAGATGGGGGAAACGAGAGGGCTGGTGGCGCAAGAAAAGCCGATGGAGCCACAGATTTCTGCAAAGGCGGAAAATCTTTTGCAATCAGACTCTTTGAATCCGCCTTTGGTCCCAATGGGGGAGCAGAAAAAAAGGGATGAGGATCTTTTGGTGAAAGGTGCGGAGAAGAAGGTTGAGGAGAAGGCCTCGACATCAAATGCGGTCGTGGTGGAAGAAAAGAAGCCGGTGTTGGCGGTGGAGGCGGAGCGGGTGGTTGCGGAAGTTCCTGTGGGGGGATTGAAGCCGATCAAGGTGGAGTTGGATGAAGCGGGGTTGGTTTTAGAAAAACCTGAGGAGCGGGAAAAGAAAAGGGTAGATGGGGTAGAGGCTTTTTTACGTTTGTTGCAGGTGCAGGGGGTGCGATTACAGGGAAAAGATTCGAGGATTATGGTGGACGGGGTGCCGATCGGGGTTGGGGAGAAGGTGGGATCGATGGGTTTGGTGCTGGAGAGCGTGGAACCACAGAAGCTGATCTTTTCTGATGCGGGCGGCAAAAAGTATCCGAAGAGTTATTGATTTTACTATTTCAAGGCAGTGGTTTGTTTTGGGTTGAGGGAGGTGGGATAGGTTGTAGGATTGGGGCGTTGAGATCCTTTTAATTCGATTTGCGCATGGATGGACGTGCAAACGTCTTCCACTCAATACTTATTAGTAAAATTTATATCCCTAAAATGATGGCGATTTTAAAAATAAACGTAAACAACTGTTGATTAGGGTGATAAAGTTTTATCACGTTTGTCATAAAAATTATAAAAAGATAAGAAAAGCCAAAAACCGATGGAAAACGCACAGGAGTAGTCCATATTGTTCTTAAGGTGCTTTCAGGTAGAAGATTAAAACAAAAAAAATTAATACAGACCCTGTTTATGGCAGCGGTTTGTGTTCTTGAATTTAATGCGGTGGAGACTTCCCACGCCGCGACCAACTGGGTCTCGACTACGGGAAACGACTCGACGGGCAACGGCACGACCAACAGCCCTTATGCCACAATCCAAAAGGCGATCGACGTTTCCACTAGCGGTGACCTGATTTTTTTAAAATCGGGAACCTATTCGGGTTCCGGCAACAATAATCTCCTGATCACAAATAAATCCCTGATGTTTTGGAGTGAATCCGGCCCCAGCCAAACCATTGTCGATGCAGGTCGCGCCAAGCTGATCACAGGATCGCTCGCGGGAGATTGGGGTTTTACGAAACAAATTACTTTTCATGGCGTCACCTTTAGAAACGGATACATGGAGTTTGGGGGGGACTGGACCTTTGACTCCCTGATCAAATTGGATTCTGGCACCTTGTGTTTCTATGACTGCATCTTTCGTGAAAATGAAACGAAAGCTACCCGTCTCACTTCCCATACTTATTTATTTTCCACCACTGAAGGCGCTCCAACCAACACGGAGCTATTGCTCAAAAACTGCCTAATCCTAAGCAACAACATTGGTTGTGGTGGATGGGTGACCAACTTGGCAGGCGGTGGCGGCGGGATCATCAATGCTGCTGGGCAGATTGACCGATCAACCCTAATCAACAACTCCATTTACACCTCAGCTTCTCTAAGCGGGTTGGGCAACCGTTACGTTATGAATCGCATGCGCGCCACCAATTTGGTTATTTGGTCCAATAACACTCTGTCTGCCCCTTACTGGAACTCGGCGAATAGTACCACCACCTACAACGAGCCGTCCGCTGTTTACTCGACCAATGCCGTTGGTTTTTCTTTTGTCGACATCAAAGGCACCAACACGGTTTACACCAGTGCCTTAACCAATTTTCCTCTCTTTGTGAATGCTGCCGCCGGGAATTTTGATCCCGCCAGCAACAGCCCGACAATCAATGCCGGGAATCCGGCCTCTCCCCTCAATCCCAACGGCTCGCGGGCTGATATCGGGTACTCCTCCGCGCGGACTTTGACCGGAACCAACTGGATCAACGCCCTGCCGTCCTTTACAAACAACTCTTTTACGGGGGGTACATTCACGCAATGGGAAGTGTTCAGCGGCAGCGGTGTGACCAGCGTCCCCATCCTGAATGCCGCGGATGCGGTGGATGGCAAGGAAGCCCAACTCAAGGACTGGACCTATGGGGTCACCATTTTGTCGCCGGCGTTTGTCTGCGGTGAGGGGTGGCGCGCTCGGGCCCGTTACAGGAATCCCCAAGGCATTTCGTCCTGTGGTTTTGTGGTTTACGACTCTGGAAGAAATCTACTGATGACTTCGAACCTGGAGGACGACCCCTATACGGTAAAAGAATACGATTTGTCCCGCTATGCGGGTCAAACCATCAAGGTGGGATTTTCTGGGGGAGACGTGCGAGCGGATTATGTCGACGTTCTGGCTCCGGTAGGCAGTTCAACAGGCAATTTTCTCGAGCCAGGGCCTGTCATCACGAATCAACCGGTCGGATTGACCACCAACACGGGGGCCAATGTTTCCTTCTCCGTGGCTGCTCTGAACCCTGGAACAAATATTCTTTCCAACAGTAGTTTTGAATCCGGCCTAACAAACTGGACGGCATATGGAGGGAACATCGGCACGACCAATCTTGCCTTTTCTGGGAGTTCCGCCGGGGTTCTTATCAAGGATCCCTCTGGCTATGCCCGGCTTCGCTACGGAACCGACCTGACCTTGCCCGTGGGCACCCCGTACTTGATCAGCTCCAAAATCTATGACAACTACATCGACTCTTATGAGATGATGAACGGCGGAAACGGGATGACTCATGAATACGATGTGGTGAATCTCGGTCTCATTCGGCCGCCTGAGAACACCAACTGGGTTCATTACCGCTGGGTGATTTCGGCCAAGTCTTCCGTGACCCGTAGCCTCAATCTGCTCAGTGGAATGGTGGCTTCGGCCCGGCACGTGGTGGATGACTTTGAGCTTCGTGCATGCTCCACGAACGGGCTGACTTACCAGTGGCAGAAGGATGGGGTGGCAATCACCAATGCGACCTCGGCGTCACTCTCCCTGACTAACGTGCAGACCAACCAAGCCGGTTCCTACAAAGTCGTAGTCAGTAGCACCTACGGCAGCGTGACCAGCGATGTGGCCGCACTGACGATCGGTTCCGCCCCGGTCATCACCAGTGCAACAAACGCGTCGGGCGTGGTGGGACAATTTTTCGACATGAGCATCAGCGCAACCAATAGCCCGACGTCGTTGGCGGTCGTTCCAGCAACAAACCTGCCCACGGGACTGACTTTTTACGGTTCACCGACGAATGCGATCTTCGGCACACCCAGCAATGCGGTGACCCGGTCGCTGAGTGTTATTGCCTCAAACAGCTTCGGCTCGACTACCGGCAGTCTGACCATCACCATCGCCAAAGGATCCCCGGTGATCAGCAGTTGGCCGACGGCAAGTGCGATCACCTATGGACAGGCGTTGAGCAATTCGGTCCTGAGCGGTGGGGTGGCCAATCCCACAGGCAGCTTTACGTGGACAACTCCGACCAACAAACCCAACGCGGGGACCGGTCTTCAGGGTGTAACGTTCACTCCTTTGGCTACGGGCGATTACAACACGGCAAGCAACACGGTCAGCCTGACAGTCAACAAGGCCACGCCTGTGATCACTTGGTCCAATCCGCTCGTTGCCTTGATTTATCCGGCTCCCCTCTCTTCCACCCAGCTCAGCGCATCGGCTTCCGTGCCGGGAACCCTGACCTATAGCCCGACCAACGGGACGGTGCTCAACGTGGGCACGAACACAGTGGTGGTGAACTTCACGCCGGTGGATACCAACAACTACAATAGCGTGACGATCACCAACACGGTGGTGGTCGGTAAGGCCACGCCGACGATCACATGGACCAATCCTGCAGCGATCGCCTATGGGACGGCGTTGTCGGCGACCCAGCTCAATGCGACCAGTTCGGTGGCTGGAACCTTTGTCTACAATCCAACCAACGGGTCTGTCCTCAACGCCGGCACCAACACTCTGACGGCTGTATTCACGGCAAGTAACACAACGAACTACATCTCGCCAGTGACCAATACGGTGAGCTTGGTGGTGAACAAAGCTTCTCCTGTGTTGACCTGGACGCCGAGTCCTGCGACTTCGCTTACTTATCCCACAGCATTAAGTTCCACCCAACTCAACGCCACTAGTTCAGTTGCGGGAACTTTCAGTTACAACCCAAGCAGTGGAACGGTCATGAATGCCGGCACCAACACCTTGGTGGCTACGTTCACTCCTTCCAATACGACGAATTACACAAGCAGCGGAACGATCACCAACACCGTCACGGTTGCGAAGGGGAGTCAGAACATTATCTTCGGCTCGTTGCCGATCAAGTATGTGGGCGATGCGGCGTTTAACCTGTCAGCCTCGGCGGGTAGCGGTCTAACCGTGATCTATACCTCTTCGAACACAAATGTGGCTACCGTTTTGGGTAGTCTGGTGACCATTGTCGGCGTGGGGAGCGCGACGATCACCGCGAGTCAAGCAGGGGACAGCAACTGGAATGCAGCAACAAGCATGTCACAAACACTGACCGTGCAGTCAGCCCTCAATCGAGGCCTGGTGGCCTACTATCCGTTCAACGGGAACGTCAACGACGAGAGCGGAAATGCAAGACACGCGACGAATTCCACCGCTAATACCCAGTTCCTCAGCGGCACGGAACTCAAAGTGACCACGGATAATTCCTATTATTATGGCTCGGGCGGACATGTTGTTTTGCCCAACTTTTCAGGATCTATCAGTAACCTAGCGACTGTTAGTTTTTGGGTTCGGGATGAGACCCTGTTAGAGGGAGATGGGGAAGCTTATATTGCTTTCGGAGAAGTTCTTTCCGGGAAAAAATACTTTGCGATTGAGCGGAATCGCACCGGAATCAACTTTATGCTTTGGCCTGATCCAGGATTTACTTGGACCCCGTCAGATTGGACTAGTTATTCCGCACGCAAAAAACACCTTGTTCTGGTTAAGACCACCAATGCCATCGTGGCTTATGCTGACGGGGTGAAGTTGGGATCTGTGCCTGTATCCGGTTCCCCATTTCCCGTTGATAATAACCGATCTGCCGTCGCTCGCCATTGGTGGGGCGGGGGAGCATCGTCCGCGAGGTTGACCGCCACGTTTGATAATCTGCGTGTTTATTCAAGAGATCTGACCGATGCCGAGGTGGCCCAACTTTACTCGCAGGAGGTTGGCACGTTGG
>Ga0214921_10005658_pt1 | contig 17561 bp, 10 predicted proteins | sample LL1505_MetaG_FD_177992 | JGI IMG/M metagenome (GOLD analysis project Ga0214921, IMG submission 177992) | Freshwater microbial communities from Lake Lanier, Atlanta, Georgia, United States - LL-1505 | ecosystem: Environmental > Aquatic > Freshwater > Lake | place: USA: Georgia | collected...
GGGTCGGGCCCGCCAGCGACCGCGAGGGACTTCGCCCATGAGCCACGCCCGCCTGCTCGTGACGGCGGTCCTGCTGGCCGGGATGGCCGTGACGCAGGCCGGGGACGGGCTGGTGGTCTATCCACCGGTGCCGGGCCTCGCCGCCTCGGAGCACTACGCGATCCGCGTCCGCTCCCCTCGCGCCCGTGGCGAGTGGCAGCCCGTGTTCGCCTGGGAAACCAGGTGCAAGTCGATCGAACCACGCTCCGACGGCTACTTCGACACCTTGGCGGGCTGGACCCACACCTACTGCAACTTCGAGACCGCCGGGCCCGTCGAGGTCGAGATCGCCCGCGCCGACGGCCGGCCGATCCGCACCGCCGTGGTGCATCCCCGCCGCCAAGCCGCCGCGTGTTCGGTCGCGGACGGCAAGGCGTCTGTCACGCTCGACCACCCCTGCCTCGTGGCCGTCGACATCGACGGTCAGATGGACGAGCAGGACACGGGCAAGGGCTATCGTGGGCCGCCCCTCCACACGGTCTCCGTCTTCGCCAACCCGCCGCTCGCCGACAAGCCGAGGCCGGATGATCCCGGCGTCCAGACCGTCAAGCCGGGTGAGGCTCCGCCCACCGACGGTGACTGGACAACGCTCTCTTTCCTGCCCGGGGTTCACGACGTCGGGCTGGCGTTCCCGCTCTCGGCCAACCGCCGCTACTACATCCCCGGCGACGCGATCGTCTACGGGACGCTCTCCAGCCGAGACTGGAGCGCCGGTGGCCGGATCCGCATCTTCGGCCTCGGCACGCTGTCGGGGGCCCGGCTCAAGCATCCCAACTTCGTCGCGCCCGCCCTCTCCGAGGCCGACCGGCGGCGGTATCGCCCGATCGAGGTTCTGGGCGCCACCGACACCCGCGTCGAAGGCATCACCATCGCGGATTCGGCGACCCACTCGCTGATGCTGATCGGGCCGTACTCGGCGGGCCATCCCAACGCGGTGCGCTGGACCAAAATCTTCACCTGGCGGGTCAACGGCGACGGGATCAATCCCTTCGGCAACACCCTGGTCGAAGACTGTTTCCTCCGCACCCAGGACGACTCGCTCTACGTCAACGGCCTCGGCATTCGCCGCACCGTGGTTTGGAACGACGCCAACGGCTCGTCCTTCGTGCTCAGTGCCCTGCCGAACCAAGCCGGGTGTGGTACGCTCCCGCCCACCCGGGCGCATGTGCCACCGGGCGCAGCACCGCCTCTCCAAGACCCAACGGCCAGCCTCATGAAAGACCCCACCGTCCGCGGCGTCGTGCACCTGATCGAGGAGACGAAGACCTTCGGGCAGAAGGGGTTTCGCAAGCGGCTGGTGGTGCTCGAGCAGTCCAAGGGCACGTTCACCAACTACGTCCCGGTCGAGTTCGTGAAGGACGGCTGCGACGCGGTCGACGAGCTCGGCGTGGGGGACGAGATCGAGGTCACCTACCGCTTGAGCGGCCGCCGCTGGCAGCGGGATGAAGCGAGCGAGGCCAAGTATTTTTTGAGCGCCGAGGGGCTCTCGTTCCGGAAGCTGTCCGAGAGCGGCGGCGGGGGCGGCGCCCGCGGTGACGTCGATCCCAACGACGCCTTCGCCGAGGCCGGCGACGACGACGTGCCGTTCTGACACGCGGTGTGCGAGCGGATCCCTGCGCCGAGCGAGACGCCATGCAGTACTGGCTGATCAAGAGCGAGCCCGGCACCTTTTCGATCCAGGATCTCGCCCGGGCTCCGAAGAAGACGACCTCGTGGGAGGGCGTGCGGAACTACCAGGCCCGCAACTTTCTCCGGGCCATGCAGCGGGGCGACCTCGCGATCTACTACCACTCCAATGCCGAGCCGCCGGCCGCCGTCGGCGTCGCGAAGGTCGTCCGCGAGGCCTATCCCGACCACACCGCCTGGGATCCCACGAGCGACTATCACGACCCCAAGGCCTCGCCCGACCGTCCGCTCTGGTCGATGGTCGACGTCCAGCTCGTCGAGATCTTCCCGCGGGAGATTCCCCTCGAGGAACTCCGGGGCGTGAAGGCCCTCGCGGGGATGGAGCTGCTCCGCCGCGGCAGCCGCCTCTCGGTCACGCCCGTCTCTCCGGCCGAGTTTCGCACGATCGAGAAACTCGCCCACGCGAAACCACCCGCCGCCGCCGCGAGAGCCACCCGAGCCAAGCCGGCGAACACGCGCCGCGGCTGACGGCATAATGGGCCCATGCCCTGCCGGATCGAACCAGCCCCGTCTCCGCCGCGCGACGCCCGTGCCCCGCTCCCCGAGCCCCTCGGCTGGATCGACGGCGAGCTGGCCGACCTGGCCGCCGGTGACCTGCTCAGGCCCCAGCGGATCCGCAGCGGCCGGCAGGCCGCGCGGGTGGTGCTCGACGGCCGGGAGCTCGTCAACCTGGGCTCCAACGACTACCTGGGCTATGCCGGCGACGTGCGGCTCACGAAGGCCGCCTCCAAGGCCGCCTGCGCCGAGGGTTTTGGGGCGGGGGCGAGCCCGCTCGTGAGTGGTCACTCCCAGGCCCACGAAAACCTGGAGCAGGCGATCGCCTCGCTCCTCGGCGTGGAGGCGGCCCTGGTCTTCGCGAGCGGCTTCGCCGCCAACTCCGCCACGATCGCCGCCGTCGCCGGGCCCGGAGACGCGATCTACTCCGACGAGCGGAACCACGCCAGCCTGATCGACGGCTGCCGGCTCGCGCGGGCCGCGGTCCACGTCTACCCGCATCGCGACCTCGCCGCGCTCGAGCGACTCCTGGCGACCACCGCCGCCCGTCGCAAGCTCGTGGTCACCGACACGCTCTTTTCGATGGATGGCACGATCGCCCCGCTCCCCGACCTCTGCGACATCGCCCGGCGGCAGGGGGCGATCCTTCTGGTCGACGAGGCCCACGCCACCGGCGTGTTCGGGGCGCGGGGCAGCGGCCTGGTCGAGGAGACCGGCTGCGACGACGGCGTCCACATCCGCGTGGGCACGCTCTCCAAGGCCCTGGGGGCGGCCGGCGGCTTCGTGGCCGGGCCCGGCCGCCTCGTCGAGTGGCTGCGGCACAAGGCGCGGGCCTGGATTTTTTCGACCGCCCATCCGCCGGCCGTGGCCGGCGCGGCGGCGCGGGCGATCGAACTCGTGGGACGGGAGTCCGAGCGGCGGCGCGAACTGCGGGCTCTCTCCGCGGCCTTTCGCGAGCGGCTCACCGCCCGGGGCGTGGACATCGGCGGAGCCGAGGCTCAGATCGTGCCGGTGATCGCCGGAGAGCCGGCGGCGGCTCTGGCCCTCGCGGAACGGCTGGCGGCGGCGGGGTTTTTCGTGCCCGCGATCCGGCCGCCGAGCGTGCCCGTGGGAAGGAGCCTGGTGCGGGCGAGTCTTTCCTGGCTCCACTCCGAAGCCGACCTCGCGAGGCTCGCCGATGCGCTCGGCCAGTGACGGTGCACCGTGGTGCGTGATCGGCGCGGGGCCGTCGGGCCTGGCGGCGGTCCGCCACCTCGTCGCGGCGGGAATCCCGGCCGAGTGCCTGGAGCGCGAGGCCGGCATCGGCGGCAACTGGCGGTTCGGCTCGGGCACGAGCCGCGTCTTCGCCTCCACGCGGCTGATCAGCTCCAAGCGGCTGACGGAGTTCGCCGACTTCCCGATGCCCGGGCACTTTCCGGCCTACCCCGATCACCGGCAATGCCTCGCCTATCTCGAGTCGTACGCCGCGCACTTCGGCCTCGGCCGCCACATCCGGACCGGGGTCTCGGTCAGTTCGGTCGAACCGGCCGGACCGCCGGGGGCCGGCTGGGTCGTGCACACCGGCGCCGAGCCGCGTCGATACGCCGGCATCGTGATCGCCAGCGGCCACAACCACGTGCCGCTTCGGCCCGCCATCCCCGGCAGTTTCGCGGGCGACCTCCTGCACTCGGCCGACTACAAGAGCCCGACCGAGCCGGTGGCCCTCGCGGGCAGGCGGGTGCTCGTGATCGGCGCCGGCAACTCCGGCTGCGACATCGCCGTCGAGTGCGCGCGACACGCGGCGGTCACGGTCCACTCCACCCGCCGCGGCTACTACGTCGTGCCCCGTTTCGTCTTCGGGCGGCCGGCCGACCTCCGTGGCGAGCGACTCCTGAAGATGAAGGCGCCCCTCTGGCTGCGGCGGCTCGTCGCCCTGCGGGGCATCGCCCGCACCGTGGGCCTCCCCTGGAAGCACGGGCTGCCGCGGCCCGACCACCGACTCTTCGAGACCCACCCGATCATCAACTCCGAACTGCTCCGGCAGATCGACGCCGGGGCGATCCGCCCGGCCGGCGACGTGGCGGCCTTCGAGGGATCGACCGTGGTCTTCGGCGCCGGCCACCGGGAAGACTTCGACGTCGTGATCTGCGCGACCGGCTACCAGACGACCTTCCCCTTCATCGACTGCCGGCTGCTCGGCGCCGCCACGGCCTCGGGCGTGCCGCGGCTGTTCATGAACCTGCTGCATCCCACCCGCGACGACATCGCGGTCGTGGGGCTGATCCAGCCCGACAGCGGCCAGTGGGGGATCACCGACGTGCAGGCCAGGCTCGTGGCGGGCATGGCGGCGGCCGGCCGCACGTCGCCTCGCGCCGCGGGCTGGCTCTATGCCCGCCGGCAGCGGCCGCTCCGCCCCGGCCCGATCCGCTACGTCGCCTCGCCGCGGCACAGCCTCGAGGTCGAGCATTTTTCCTACCGCCGCGAGCTCGAGCGGCTCGTGGCGGCGGTCGACCGCCGCCTGCGGCGCGAGGCCCGCGTCAGCGCGGGAGCGTGAGCGGGGCCGGCTGGCCGGGGGTGGGCGGCGGCGTGGGGGGCTGGCCGAAGAGCGCCTCCAAGCCGCGGCCGATCCCGTCGTCGATCACGGCCCGCGCCGTGTTCTCGAGCACGCGCTTGAGCAGGATGTCGATGGCGGCGGCGTCGAACTGGGGACGTGCGAGCGTGCCCTTGAGCGGGATCGCGATCGGGGTGCGGGCGAGCGTGGCCACCACCGGCGTCTGCCCCACAAGATCGCCGCGGAAGGCCACCTCCACGAGCATCGCGAGCGACCCGTCGCTCCCCACGCTCCCCTTCGAGGTCAGCATCAACGCGCCCGAGTCCATGACCAGCCCCTCGTGCCAGATCCGCCGCTCGGCCAGCCGGACGCGGATCGCCTCCGGCCGCACCCGCAGGAGCACCGGCTTGTCGGAGAGCGCGAACCGTGGATCGATCGCCGCCTGCAGCTTGCCGAGCAGGTTCACCAGGGGCTGCATCGCCCCGCTGGGCATCACCTCGAACTGCTCGAACACCACCTGCGCCGCCGCCTCGCCGGCGAGCGGATCGGCCAGGGGCAGCCGCGCCCCGGCCGTGTCGATGCTGACGACCCCGGAGGTCTCGGTCGAGCGGCCGAGGAGCGGTGAGATCCAGGTGGCGAACCGGTTGCACATCGCACCGCTGAGCTGCACCCGCTCGACGATCCGCCCCGGGGGCACGACCAGCTCGCCCGGTGCCGGGGCCAGCGCGATCCAGGGCGCGCCCCGCAGCCGGCCGCCCGCAGCCGGCAGGTCGAAGGGCCCGAGCGCCAGCTGCCCCTCGACGAGGCGAATCGCCACGTCGCCGGCGGCGAGCGAGAACCCGTCGATGTCCGCAGCCGTCCAGGCGGCCGAGGTGTCGAGCGACACCGCCTTGAGCCGTTCTTCGAGCCGTCGGACCGAGGCCACGTCCTTCACGGGCAGCGTCGCGGCCGGGCGGCCGGGCGGCGGCACCTCGCCACCGCGGGTGGCCGCCAGCCAGGCGTCGGGCAGCGGGAGCGTGCCGGCAGCGGGCGCGAGCGGGTCCCCCGCGGCCGTCACCATGCCGGCGGGAGCCGCCGCCAGCGGAGCCCGCGCGGTGAACGGCCGATTGACCGTGCCGGCCAGCCGCACCTTGCCGCCGGTCCAGGGAGTGGCCAGCCGCGACAGCTGCCCCCAGTCATAGGACATCGAACCCGTCAGTTCCGCCAGCCGCCGACCCGACCATTCCTCGACCGCACCCCGCGCGGCGAGCGCCACGGTCGACGACTCGAGCGACAGTTGATCCACGACGAGCCGGTCAGCCACCGTCAGCCCGCCCCCGGCGACCCGCGCGTACGGCCGGGTGAGTTCGAGCACGAGTTTGGCCTGCGGCTCGGCCCAGACACCGCGGGGCTCGCCCTGGGCCGCCCGGCGCGCGATCGCCACCTCGCTGCCCGTGGCTTCGGCGAGCAGGTTCACGCCCAGTTGCGTCTCCGCGACGTCGAGCGTGCCCCAGGCGCGGCCCGAGAGCGGCCAGGCGGCGGCCACGTCGCGGGGCACGATCCAGTCGGCCAGCCGGGCGAGATCAGCCTGCCACTGCACGCGGCCGCGGACGCCCGCCATGACCGCGTCGAACGGGCTCGTGGCCGCACCGGTCGCCGGCGTCCAGATCGCCCCGCCGCTGCGGATCGAAAGCGAACTCGAAAGCACTTCGGCCGACGAGATCTCGACCGCGCCGGTCGTCGGCCGGACGATTCCGGCGGCCGTGGCCACGATCCGCGGCTCGAGCACCTGGCGATCCCCCAGCCGCATGGCGAATCGTTCGATCTCGCCGCCGGCCTTGGTGATCCGCCACGCATCGCCGCCGGCGGCGGGTGCGGGAGTGATCGCGGCGGTCGCCTCGATCGCGCCGGCCAGTTCGAGCCCGGCGACGGCCGCCCCCGGCACTGCCGCGGCCAGGCGACGATGCCAGCGGTCGAGGTCGCCGACGAGTCCGCAATCGGCCGTCACCTCGCCCCCCGCGGCCGCGGGCCGAATCCAGGCCGCCGGCCCGCCGGCCCGCCGCGGGCCCGTGAGCGCCGACGTGTCGACGAGCACACCGCCGGCGAGCGACACCTCGAGCGAGTCGCCGGCGGCGGCCAGGACCCCGCGGGCCCGCTCGATGGCGGCGAGGTTGCCGGAGACCGAGCCCACCAGTTCCGCATCGAGCGAGAGCGACTCGTCCTGCCACACCGGCCGGCCCGGGGCTGCCAGCTCGAAGTCCGTGACGGCCGCGGCCAGCTTCACGGCCGTGACATCGCCCCCGGCCCGCTCGGCCTCGAGCCGGCCCCGCGCCTTGCCCGCCAGCCGCACGCCGCCGAAGTCGAGCACCTCGGCCAGCTCGCCCACGAGCCCGCCCAGGTCGACCGTCCACTGCGCCTTGAGCGCCGCCGGGGTGCCGGTGGCCGAGAACTCCGCCGCCTGCGAGGCCAGCCGGGCCTCCTCGATCCGCAGGCCCGCGTCGCGGCCGGGACCGCGGCGACCGCGGATCCAGGCGGTGAGCGGCTCGCTCCAGCGAAACAACCGCTCCCCCTCGGTCGCCGGCTCGGCCCCACCCGCCGGCTTCGGCGCGGCGGCCTCGGCCGGCGCGGCCTCGCGCACGGCGGCGAGGTTGCGGGCGTCGAGCCGCACTTCGAGCAGCCGGTCGGCGCCGTCGGCCCGGGCCACCGCCGAGAGCTGCAGGCTGCCGCCGGTCACCTTGACGTCGTCCCGCACGGCGAGCCCGCCCGGCAGTGACCGGGCCGCCGCCGCCAGATCGATCCGCGCGGCCGCCGCGCAGTCGTGCGTCACGGCCGCCTCGAGCCACTCCCAGGGATCGTCGCCCGGCAGCGGCACCCGGCCCGACAGCTCGGCCTCCGCCACCGGCGAGATCGCGCGGAGCTCACGAATCGTGATCCCGCGGTCGTCGACGACCAGGTCGAGCGGCAGCTCGCACCGCTCGAGGGCGAACTGCTCGGCGAGCGTGTCGGCGGCGCAGACCGCGAACTGCTCGATCACGGCCCGGCCCTGGATCTGCGTCGCGGCCTCGGCGAGCGCCACGTCGAGCCGGACTTCGGCCAACCCGTCGGCCAGCCGGTCAAACCCAAAACGGGTCGCGGCCACGCTCGAAAGGCCCAGCGGCAGGCGATGGGTCGTGATCGCCAGCGCCCGGCTGCCGTCGGCTCCCGGCGGCGGGGCCGACACCGACCAGCCACCGTCGCGGGCCAGGGCCGCGGCCGCCGCCGCGGGGATCGTGGTGCGGTCGAGCCGGGGCGCGGGGTCCGAGTCGCGCGACACCACCACCTCGCGCGGGGGCTCGGCATCCCGCAGCGCCGCGGGGGATCCGGTCGCCGGCTCCCCCTCCTGCGGCCGGCCCACGTGCCGCACCCGGCCGGCCGCCGTCCAGCCCGCGAGCGAGCCGTCGGCCCCGAGCGTGCCCGCGGCGATCAGGTCGGTGATCCGCCACGCATCGGCACGGCTCGTATCGACGAGTTCGATCGTGCCATCCACGAGTTCCAGTTCACAGGCCACGCCCGTGGCTTGAGCCGCCGTCGCCAGCCAGGGGGCGAGGATGTCTTCCAGCGAACTGCCGCCGGGCCGGACGGCGACGACGGCCTCCACGCCCGAGAGCCGCACCGTCCCCAGGTTCCGCGGATCGAGGACGAGCCCGAGCAGACCCTTCTCGATGACGAGCGACGGCACGATCACGGCCGGCCGGCCGGCCGCGTCGGCCATGACGATGTCGCGATACTCGATGCCGCCGAGCCAGCGCCAGTGGGCCGCGCGGCTGGTGACCGTGCCGTCGATCCCGGCGAAGGCCCCTTCCAGCGGTCGGTCGCGCAGGCTCGTGTGGACGATCACCGCCGGCGCCAGCCAGGCGAGCGCGGCGAGCACGGCGAGCGTCGCCAGCGAGAACACGCCCACCCGCCGCCGCGGCCGTACCGCCTGTTCTCGGGTTCGTCGCCTGGCCATGGGGGCGAAGTATAGGTGGGGCCGGTCGATCCTATGAAGGCGGGAATGGAAGCGAAGGCGGGAATGGGAGCGAAGGCGTGACTGGTGCCGCCGCCTCGAGCCGCGCGAGGTCGGCGGGCGTGTCGACGTCGACGAACGAGGCGAGCGTCGGATCAACGACCGCGAGCTCAGCCTCGGAGACACGGTGCACGGCCCGCTCGTCGGAGGCGGCGACGGATGCCAGCACCGCCCGCGGGCTGGTGACGCCGGCGGCGAGTTCCCGGCCCAGTCGTTCGCAGAGGCTCGTGGCCAGCGCCGACACGAGCACCTGCGGATGGCCGCCGACGAGTGGCACCACCCACCGCACCTCCGGCCGCCGGGCCCGCTCGACCAAGAGCCGCAGCACGGCCGGCTCGAGCGCGGGCGAGTCGCCCGAGACCACCACGGCGATCCGCGCGGCCGGGTGCGCCGTCTGCGCATGCACGAGCCCGTCGTGGATCGCCGCGAGCGGGCCGGCGGCCGGCCGGCTGTCCCGGATCACCTCCACGCTCACCGCGATCGGTGGCAAAGGCTGCTCCGCGGCCGCGACCACGATCACCCGGCCGGCCTCGCCCGCGACCGCCCGGCAGACCCGGTCGAGCAGGCTCGTGCCGCCCACCTTGAGGGCCACCTTGCCCCCGGCCGGAGCGGCCGCCCCGAACCGCCGCGAACGGCCGCCGGCCAGCACGATCGCGATCACGTCGGCGGGCATGTCCACTCGTCGCGGGCGGGGGCGTTTGGCTGGGCGGCCCGGTTGTTGTAGCCGATCGGACGCGGCTCCCTTGCCGACCGACCGGGCCCCCGCGAACAGTTGGCCTCGCAGCCACCGTGGAACCCGCGGTGCTGCAGCGGGCAGCGGATGCCTCTCCGACGACGGACGCATTCCGAGGAGCCGCCGCCATGTCTGCCAGCCCGACCGCCGGGATCGCCTTCGAACCGCTCTCCCTCGAGCGCATCCGGCCGCTGCTCGGGCCGCAGGATCCACCCTGCCTGTCGCTCTACCTCCCCACGCACCGCACCGTGCCCGAGCGCACGGTCGACCGGCCCGCCTACCATCACCTGCTCGAAGCCTTCGAGCTCGCGCTCGGCCTGTCGCACTCCCGGGCCGAGATCGACCGGCTATTGCACCCCTTGCGCCTGCTCGAAGCCGACCACCGCTTCTGGGAGCACACCCGCGACGGCCTGGCCCTGTTGGCCGCCGGCGGCGTGGCCCACGGCTTTCTCCTCCAACGCCCCGTCGCGCCGCTGGCCTTGGTCACCAGGCGATTCCATCTCCTGCCGCTCGTGCGGCTGGCGGCCTCGCTCGAGCGGTTCACGATCCTCGCGCTGACGAGCCGCGAGGCCGTCGCCTACGAGGCCAGCGTCTGGCCCGACGTCGCCGGGAGTGCCGCGGCCCACGACGTGACCGTGGGCCCGCTCGACCCGCTGCCGCTGCGGGCCAACGCCGCGGCCGAGCCGAGCCTCACCCTGCGCCGCGGCGACGTGATCGACGAGGAGATCCACGAGCCCCACCGCGTGCACGTCGGCACCGGCCCGCGTGGCCGGGCCGCCGTCCGCATCGTCCACGGGGGAGCCGGCGCCAAACAGGACGACATCGACGACGACACCGAGAGCTTCCTGCGGCAGGTCGACGCGGTGATCGAGGCGCAGGTGTCGCGGCCCACGGGCCTGCCGCTGTTGCTCGTGGCCGCGCCACCCCTGGCGGCGACCTTCCGCGGGCTGTCCCGCAATCCGCTGTTGCTCGAGGAATACGTGCCCCGCGACCCGCACCTGATGCCGAGGGAGACACTCGCCGCGGTCGTCGCGCCCGTGTTCGCCGCCGCCCATGCGAGCCGCATCGCCAGGGAGCTCGAGATCTTCTGGCGCGACCGTGACCACGGCCTCGTGGCCGAGGATCTCGCGGCGGTCGGCGCGGCCGCGGTGGCCGGCCGGGTCGCCACGCTCTTGGTCGCGAGCGACCGGCTCGTGCCCGGCGCCTTTGACGAGACCACCGGCCGGGTCAGCGGTGGCGGCGAGCCGCCGGGCGACCTGTCACGCAGCGGCGACCGCCCGGCCACCACCACCCCGGACGTGCTCGGGCTCCTGGCCGAGGCCGTCCTGCTGCACGGCGGCGGCATCGTGTCGCTCGCGCCCACGGCGATGCCCGTGCCGAGCCCGGCCGCGGCGATTCTCCGCTACTGAACCGGGGCGCCGGCCCACACCCTCGCGGCGGGCGACGTCCCTGAGCGGCCAATCATGGTGTTACCTGGATCGGGCGGGTAGACTTCGGGTATTCCCAGGCAGTTTTCCGCCCCGCCGGAACGGGTCGGCCTACGGAGTGCTTGCATGCGACCCTCGCGCCGCCGGCGGCGGCCAGCCCGTGCCTTCGGCTGCGAGCGGCTCGAGCCGCGGCAGCTGCTCTCGGTCACTACCAGTGACAGCGGCTGGTCCAACGCCTTCACGGTCACGGACGGTATTGGCATCAGCATCGCCGACGTCGAGGTCGACCAGGCCGGCAACCGCTACGTCCTTGGGAGCTTCACGCAGGGCGGCTCCCCAAGCCCCGGGCCCGGCGGCAGCCAGAAGCTGGTCCTCCTCAAGTTTGATGCCACCGGCAGCCAGGCCTGGTCGCAGGTCTGGTACACGACGGCCAGCGGCGACTTTGGGACGGACCCCGACGGCCTCGCCCTGGGCATCGACCGCTTCGGGGGCGTGGGCATCGTGGGCACGTTCCTCGGCACGCTCGACTTCGATCCGGGCGCCGGCGTCGTCTCCCGGACGGCCGCTCCAGGCGAACGCGACCTGTTTGTCCTCAAACTCCTGCCCGACGGCACCTTCCAGCGGGTGACGCAGATCGCCGGCGTCAACCACGCCTCCTGCGGCATCGTCGCCACCGAAGACGGCTTCGTCGTCGGGGGTACGTTCGTGGGCACCGTGGACTTCGACCCCGGGCCCGGCGTGGACACCCGCTCCAGTCGCACGCGGCTCGACAACCATCTGTTCGTGCCCACTGCCGACGTCTTCATCCTCAAGCTGACCGCGGCCGGCACCCTCTCCTGGTGCCAGGTGATCGGCGGCCCGGGCGAGGACGAGTTCCACTCGCTCGCCGCCGACGCCTTCGGCAACCCGTTCGTCGTGGGAGGCTTCGAGGGCACGGTCGACTTCAATCCTTCGGAGCTCGGCACGTTCAATCTGACCGGCACCCGCTTCATGCCCGACGTGTTCGCGCTCAAGCTCACCTCCGGCGGCGCGTTTCAATTCGCCCGCCTGCTGGAACTCGGTGCGACGTGGGACACGGCCCAGGTGGCCGTCGACCCGACGGGGGGCGTGTACGTCGCCGGCGGCTACCACTGGCCCGTGCCGCAGAATCCCGGGGTGATCAACACGGCCCTGCGGCTCGTGAAGCTCGACGTCGTCGGGGCGGAAGCATGGACCCGCGACTTCGTCCCCAGCCGTCAGGCCGGCTGGCCCGGTGGCGGGGCGGACCAGCTGCCGACCTTCCTCGACGCCTGCGGCCTCGGTGTCGATGCCGCGGGCAGCGTGCACGTCGCGGCGATCCTCCGGGGGACGGTCGATCTCGATCCGGGTGCCGGCGTGGTGACGCGCTCGAGCCAACTCCCCTCCGACAACACCGCCAGCGTGGTGCTGAAGATCTCCTCCGCCGGCGGCTACGTCTGGGACCGCACGGCCTTCTGGGGCGATGGCGACGAGGGCGGCAGCCTCGTCCTGACGGCGGACCGGATCGGCAACGTCGTCGTGGCGGGCGCGTATCCCCAGCCGGGCATCGACACCTCGGCCTTCGTGAACCAGATCCACGCCGCGGCCTCGCTCCTCGTCATGTCGGGCAACGGCGCCTGGACGGCCGTCGCCAGCAGCGGCAGCGGGTTCACCCAGCGTCAGCTCGCCGCCTGGATGCCCCGAGATGGCCTCACCAACCTCACCGCGGCCGACGTCGATCGCGACGGCGACGACGACCTCGTCGGGCTGGCGACCGACGGCTCCTGGTGGGTCGGCCGCAACGACGGCGGCACCGCGATGGTGGGCGTGCGGTTCGCCACGCCCGGGGTCGGGCAGCAGCTGACGCCGCTGATCGGCGACATGGACGGCGACGGCCGGGCCGACCTCGTGTACCGGGCCCCGAATACCGGGATGTGGGTCCTGCGGCGGAGCACGGGCGCCGAGTTCGGCAGTCCCGAGCTGCTGGGCCAATGGAACGCCGCCATCAACTGGTCGAACGTCGCGCTCGCTGACGTGGACGGTGACGGCGACCGCGACATCGTGGGCCGACGACCCGCCGGCGACTGGCAGGTCGGGCTCTACGCCCGCTCTCCGAGCTCGACGATCGTGAGCCGCGTGTTCGGCAACTTCACTTCGACGGTGAACTGGGCCAACCTCACGGTGGTCGACTTCGATGGCGACGGCCGGGCCGACGTGATCGGCCGCAATCCCGCCACCAACGTCTGGTGGCTCGGTCGCAGCGACGGCATGGCGTTCATCAACATCCGGCTCGGCTCGTTTACCGCCGGTGTCAACTGGTCGAACGTCGGCTACGGCGACGTGGATGGGGATCACGACCTTGATGTGATCGCCCGCAACCCCGCCACCGGCAACTGGGTCGTCGGCCGCAACGACGGCGGCGCAGCGATCAGCACCGTGGCCTTCGGTAACTGGCCGGCGGCAGTCCAGTGGCAGCTCGTCACGGTCGGCGACTACAACGGCGACGGTCGGGCCGACGTCGTGGGCCTGAATCCCGCCAACGGCAACCTGCGCGTCAGTCTCAGCACGGGCATGGCCTTCTCCGACGTGATCTGGGCGCGGCTCGCCGGCGGCGTCGCCTGGACCACCGCCCGCCGCGTCCGGCTCTGAGCCGGCCGGGGCCGCGCCCGCGGTGGCCGCCGTCCGCCCGCTGCGGCACAATCGGGTCTTCCTCACTCGGGTGACCCGATGCCAGTTCCACAGCCAGATCAACTCTTCGCTACCGCCCCCGACCGCCGCGGCACCGGGAGCGAGAAGTGGGACCGCTGGGCCGGCCGCGACGTGATCCCCACCTGGGTCGCCGACATGGATTTCGCGGCGCCCGAGGTGGTGCTCGACGCGATCCGCGCGCGGGTGGACCACGGTGTGTTCGGCTACACCGACATGCCGCCGGGATTCGCACCGGCTCTCGCGGAGCACCTCGAGCGCCGGCACGGCTGGCGGATCGAGCCGGAGTGGGTGACAAGCACGCCGGGCGTGGTGAACGCCCTCGCGATCACCGCGCGGCTCCTGGCGAGGCCCGGCGCCGGGATCATCACCTTCACGCCGGTCTATCCACCGTTTCTCTCATTGCCGGGCCTCGCCGGGCGGGAGTGCATCCGCGTGCCGCTCGAGCAAGGGAAGAGGCAGTGGACGATCGACTGGGACCGACTCGACGCGGCCGTCACGCCCACGACCAGGCTCTTCTGGCTCTGCCATCCCCACAATCCCACGGGCACGGTGTTTGGCGAGCCCGAACTCCTGCGGATCGCGGAGTTCGCGGCGCGGCACGATCTCACGGTGATCAGCGACGAGATCTGGTCGGATCTGCTCTTGGACGAGGACCACGGCGGCCCGCGACACGTGCCCTTCGCGAGCCTCGACCACGAGAAAGCCCGCGAGGCGATCACGCTCGTGGCGCCCTCCAAGACCTGGAACCTGGCCGGGCTCGGCTGCGCCGCGGCGATCGCCCGCGACCGCGCGCTTTTAAAGAAGTGGCGGCCGACCGGCGGGGGGCTCGTGCCGATGATCAATCCGCTCGGCTACGCGGCGGCCGAGGCGGCCTGGCGACATGGCGACGCCTGGCGGCGGCGGCTGATCGAGGTCCTGCGACACCATCGCACCCTGGTCGTGGAAGCCATCGCCGCGATCCCCGGCCTCTCCTGCGCGATTCCCGAGGCGACCTATCTCGTCTGGATCGACTGCCGCGCATCGGGCGTCGCCGACCCGCAAGCCGCCTGCGAGGCCGCGGGCCTCGGCCCCTCCGACGGCAGGGATTTCGGGTTTCCAGGCTTCATCCGCTTGAACACCGCCTGCCCGACCGACCGGCTCGAAGAAATCCTTCGCCGGCTCGCACTCGCGTTTCCTCGGTGACGCGGGCTCGGGGTCGCCCATACCATCTCGCGGACGTTCGCTTCGGGCTTCCTGCCCTCAGCTCACTCGGAGAAAACCTCGCTTCGCAATCCTTGCTGCGCTCGGTTTTCTACGCCGCTCGATTGGCATGGGCGACCCCTCGCAGTCCATTGTTGCGCCGATTGGCATGCGGCTCATCACTTCGCGCACGAAGACGGCCGCCCGGAGGTGCGGCCGGCGGCCGGGGCCGAAGGCCCGAGGGCCGCAAAGGCTGCAGGGGGCAGGGATGCCCCTGCGGCCGTGAAGTCAGATGGTACGGGCCACCCCTCGCGGACCATGCTCACCCACGAACCCACGCGCGGTCGATGTACCGCCACGGCTTGCCCGCAGGCGTTGCGTCCCGCACGATCTCGGGCAGCCGGCGCTCCGTCCAGCCGTCGAAGCAGATCCGCCGCGCGAATCGGAGGAGCGACCAGGGCAGCCCGACCGCGGAAAAAAACGGCGGGGCGGCCGAGGGCCAGGGGCCGCCATGCTGCATCGGCGGCGCGACGGCCAGGCCGGTCGGCATCCGGTTCTCGATCACGCGGCCCGAGCGGGCCAGGAGCAAAGGCGCGATCTCGGCGAAGGCCGCATCGTCGCGGCCGTCTCGCGCGGCGTAGAGGCTCGCCCCGAGCGAGCCGTGGGCGCACGTGACCGCCTGGGCGAGTTCGGCGAGCGACGCGCATCGCACGAGCAGCGTCGCGTTGCCGAACGCCTCGACCACGAACGAGTCGGGGCGGGCCGCGAGTTCGCGGCCCGCCACCTCGAGGAGCGTCGGCACGTGGCTCGCGGGGCCGGTGGCGGCGGCCTGGCCGGCGAGCAGTTTCGCGCCGGCCTGCACGAGCCCCTCGATCCCGGCGCACAGCCGCGTGCAGCCCGCCGCGCTCAGGAGCACCTGCGGCCCGATCGCGGTGAACTTTTCAGTGACGGCCGCCGTGAATGCGTCGCCGGCCGCGTCGCCCACGAAGAACACGAGTCCGGGCTTCGTGCAGAACTGCCCCGCCGAACCGGTCACGCTCGTCGTGAGTTCGCCCGCGATCTCGCCGCCGCGTTCGGCGATCGCTCCCGGCAGGAGCACCACGGGATTGATGCTGCCCATCTCCACCCAGATCACCTTCCCGGCGGCACTCGCGGCCGCGAACAGCTTCTTGCCCGCCGCTTCGCTGCCCGTAAAACCCGTCGCGCCCACCCGCGGGTCGGCGACGAGTTTTTCGCCGTCGGCATGCTCGATGCCATGCAGCAGCTGCACCGTCGCGGCCGGCAGGCCGGTTTCCCGGAGGGCTTCCAGGGCCTCCTCGGCGGCGAGCTTCGAGACGGTCGGGTGGCCGGGGTGGGCCTTGGCGATCACCGGGTTGCCGGCGGCGATCGCCGCGGCCATGTCGCCGCCGGTCACGCAGCCGTAGGCCAGGGGAAAGTTGGCCGGCGGGAAGACCACGACCGGGCCGATCCCGAAGCAGGCGGCGCGGATGTTCTTCGCGGTGTCGAGCATCGCCATCCGCCAGGTCTGCTCGCGGGCGCTCGCCGCGGCCTGCCGCAGCTGGTCGAGGGTCCGCGGCAGCTCCACGTCGGTGAGCCTGGGCTTCACGGCCAGCCCCGACTCCGCATGGGCCGCCGCCACGAGCTCCGCGCCGCGGGCCTCGAGCCGGGCGGCGAAGCGTTCGAGGAAGGCGGCGATCCGGTCGGCGGGGAGCCGCGCGAGTTCGGCGGCGGCGGCCACCGCCGCGTCCAAGGCCTCGTCGCAGTCGGCCCAGGTGCTCACCGGCCAGACGGCCTCCCGCGCGGTCGCGGTGGTGGGATCGAAGGCCGCAAACGTGGCCGCGGCCCGGGCGGGCCGCCACCGGCCGTTGACGAGGATGGGTTCGGGGACGGGCATCGGCGGGTCCTGCAGGCGGCGGATTTTCGGGGTTCGCCGGGGATGGTACCATCCCCACCATGAATCGCTCCTCGCCAACGCCCGCTCCGGCGCCGACCCTGCGGCTGTGGGTGATGATGGTGCTCGAGTTCGCGATCTGGGGCGCCTGGCTCCCCCTGATCTGGGGCTACATGGGCAAGGACGGCCTGGCCTTCAGCGAGTCGCAGACCGCCTGGGTGGGCAGCGCCTTCGCGATCGCGTCGATCGTGGGCATCTTTTTCTCCAGCCAGTTCGCCGATCGGACGTTCGCCGCCGAGAAGTTCATGGCCTTCAGCCACCTCGTGGGCGGGGTCGCGATCCTCGGACTGTATTGGGCGAGGGAGATCGCCGCGGCGACGGGCCTCGGCGTGTTTCCCGTGTTCTTCGGGCTGATGCTGGTCCACTCGCTGCTCTACGTGCCCACGATCTCCGTCTCCAACTCCATCGCCTTCACCCACATGAAGGACGCCCAAAAGGAGTTCGGCCTGGTGCGGATGGGCGGCACGATCGGCTGGATCCTGGCCGCCTGGCCGCTGTACTTCGTGCTCCAGGGCAAGGAGGGGGCGGAGGCCGTCGCCGCCAGCCGCAACATCTTCCTGGTCGCCGGCATCACCTCGCTGGCCCTGGCGGCCTACAGCCTCACGCTGCCGCACACGCCTCCCAAGCGGGCGCAGGCCGGTGATGGCCTCGCCTGGCTCAAGGCTGCGAAGTTCCTGGCCCACCCCTTTCTGCTCGTGCTGTTCGTCGTCACGTTCCTCGACGCCGTGATCCACAACGGGTACTTCGTGATGGCGGGCGACTTCCTCAAGAGCGACGCGGTCGGCATCAAG
>Ga0214921_10005659_pt1 | contig 17557 bp, 19 predicted proteins | sample LL1505_MetaG_FD_177992 | JGI IMG/M metagenome (GOLD analysis project Ga0214921, IMG submission 177992) | Freshwater microbial communities from Lake Lanier, Atlanta, Georgia, United States - LL-1505 | ecosystem: Environmental > Aquatic > Freshwater > Lake | place: USA: Georgia | collected...
CGTCGCTAGGCGCATCGCTAGGGTTCTCAGTACCCTTACCCTTACCCGGACCATTCGGACCGTTAGGCGCGTCGCTATCGGGTTGATCGGGTTGATCGGGTTGATCGGGTTGATTAGCCAATGCATTAAACAATTCAATTGCAACATCTACAATGCCGAAGGTATCAGTACATTTATTAGCATCGGCCAATGCTTTAGCAATTGGTTTGCGCCATGGGCTTTTAGTGACAATTTCAGGGAAGCAAATAGGGTAGCCATTTAATCGCCTACCCTCAATTGCAAGCATAAACGGAATGTTATTAAAATCATTAGGTTTTACATAACCATCCTTGCGAAGAATGTTATTGACCAATTCGCTAAACAATGCCATTGCATTATTAGCGCGACCCGAATTGATAACTGCCAATTCAATGCGCGGGTCTTCCAATCCATTAATCAATGCATTTAAAAACGGGCCATGCGTTGCCGATGCATTATTCCATGGCGCGTTATCCGTATACCATGCATGACCTAATTCGTGGAGAATAAACCCGACGCTATTATTGAATGTCACATTCGACACTTGCGAATTGTCGTCAATGTTAGGCATTACAATCGTTAGATTAATACTATTACCCGCGCGTTTAAAATTAATTGCGGCGGTTTTCCCGTTCCACAAAAACTCGAATTTAGCAACGCGCATACCCGATGCTTTTAGAAACCGTTCAGCGGCAGTTTCAATACCGCGCTTTGCGTCAATACCCAACATAATTAAACTCCAATTGCAGTTTGAAATTCAGACTCATTGATTTCGGCAACATAGATTGCCATTAATTCTGGCAATGTATCCATTGGATACTTATTGACAACGGCATTATTAAATGCAATTGATACCGGCATGCCCATTTTGCATGCCGATGCCCATGCAAGTAATTGCCGAATGCTAGGTGGTTGGGTTAATACGCCATTGCGTGCCTTTTCTCGCGCAACATTAGCGAATTGCACAATCTTATCGGTCGCAGTTAATGGCAAACCGGAACGGCCAGCAATCAATGCGGATTCTTTAGCGGCATCCATATATTCAAAATTCATTGTATATGCAAACCGATCAATGAATGCCGTATTCATTGCGGTGGTGCCAGCAAATAAGTGATTACCGTATCCGTTAGTATTATCAGCGGCAAAAAACGCAACATAATCGCCAACGGGAATCTTAATATTAGATTCGGGGAATGTAATTCCACGTTGCGGAGACTTTTCTAACATCGGATGCATTGCAATTAAACTATTTTCATCCGACGCTGAAACTTCGTCTAATAGAATGATTGCACCCGGATGTTGTATTGCGGTAGCAATTAGTTTCGGTTTGAATTGAATTGTGCCATTCACAATAGTTTCAGAACCTAGAAAATCAGCGGGTCGCATATCCCGATGGCAATTGAGTTTAAATAATCGGCGTTGTAAACGATTGGCTAATTGCTCCACAAAATTAGTCTTACCCGTTCCACGCTCTCCGGCTAACCAACAATTGACGGGTATCTTATCGTTCAATGCAATTAATACGTTATGCAAATGCATTGGATCAAATATATAATCCGAAACCAATTCGGGACAATTGGCATCGTCCCATTGTGCAATCATCATCGAACCAAAATCAATTGCAATTCCATTGTGGATATACCTAGTGCAATCGAAAATAGAATCAGCCCGCACTAGATTGAATGATGGAATTGAATTGGCAATTACTTGCAATTCGGTTTCTGTTTTAGTGGTACGGAATGAGCTAAATACATTATTCAATTCATTGCGAATTGACTCGTTTACGATATCGTAATCTAATCCCTGAACGGATTGAATGCGCGATTCAATTGATTTAATTGATTTAGCCAATTCAACCTTAGATTCTGCAATCTCATTCATTAGCGTTGCATTATGCAATGCATTAGCGGATTGATTGCTATCAACCACATTCCGAATGTTAAGCAATTCTGATTCAATGCGATTAGTGGTCACATTGATATTATTGATTGCGTTTTTATGGTTTTCTATTTTCGCATTGGCATCGTCAATGCGAGTATCCGCAAACGGTTTGTTACTTGCCACACTTGGCGCGGTAAATGGTAATGCCGATGCATTGCGGATTTGATCAATTGTCGTTTGACCCGAATTAATCAATCGAACCAAACGATTTACGGCATCGCCACGATCATTGGCAATTGATTGCCCATGATATTGCAATGCTTTATTCAATGAATCAAGCGACATCACTGCGAGTTTATTAAAGTCTGACATTTTTCAATTCTCAATAAAGGTTAAACAACAAAAGATTCAGCGTCAATACTGCAAATGGGTAATCCTTTAGTAATCCATTTTTGAGTAATCCAGATTTTCATGCCACATTTAGGGCATGACGCTGGCAATAATCGGGTCGATTGTTTAGTGGTTTCTGGCAATGAAACTTCAGCATGCGGATAATCGCCTAATTCAGCAATCAATTCGCCGAATGTAATTGCAAATTGAGTATCAGGGATAGTATTCTCAAATTGCAATGCATTGCATATGCGAATAAAATCGGCATTGCTATCATTAGTGGCAACATTGACTAATTGAATCGCCAATTGCTTGCACACTTCGATTGGATCGGCAATTGTCGGACTAATTAGAATATTGAATGTGCCATCGGCACTATGCTTTGCATTAATCGTTTCCGATAGTTTCTTTTTTCTACCAGTAGTTAATGAGCATGACACTTTAATCTTATCCATTGGCAATCCATTGGTTGAATTGCCGTTTATGATCAATGCGAATGATGCCATTGCATTGGATAACCATTGTTCGCGATTCATTATTTAAACTCCAATTAGGAAAAAAGAAACTGAACGATTGTCATATCGGCAAACCATGCGCCGATGATGATCGCCAACCATGCGCCGAGGGCGATCGTCGCGAGTACCGTGAGGGCCGTTTCGGACCGTCTATTAGTAGGGTTCAAGGTAGTAAACTCCGTTGATGCGATTGCGATGCAATGCATCAAACGGCAAAAGCACTCACTTGGTTGACACGATTGTGTAAGTGTTAGGGTTTCCCCTAGTGCGACGGGTTGACGCACCCTTGTTGGGCTAGTCGCAATTAATAGCGAACGAATAACGAACGGGTATTGTTATTTAATGATTGATTGGTGACAATCGAATGATTCGTTTAAATGGCTAGGGAAAGAAACGTGAAAAACCGTAGGGAATTGATTGAAGCATTAGATTCTGGCAATGTTGCTAGTGATATTGGTGAGTTAATTGCAATTGCTAATGCGAACGATACAGAACCCGGAATCAGCGAATCAGTCGCTAATTCAGTAGAGCATAGTGAGGGAAGATTACGAAAAGACGGTAAACCTTGGGGCAGTAGATTAAAGGATAAGAGCGGAAAACGTATAACGCCTAAAATGCGATTGTTCGCGTCATTGGTTGCACAAGGTAATTCCCCAAGGGAAGCATATAAACAAGCGTATAACGCAAGCAATTGCTCTGACGCGACAGTTTATGCGTCTAGTAATAAGCTTATGAGTGATCCAAGGATAAGTGTATTAATGGAAGCGGTTTGGACCGATGTGCATAAAAACATAGTAGATGATGCAATTGCTATTCGTCGTCATGTCATGGATCAATTATTAGAGCATTCAAAGGATACAAACGCTCGTTTAAACGATAGATTGAAAAGCTTAGAGTTACTCGGTCGATCTATCGGATTGTTTACTGATAAGACTGAATCGAAGGTTGAAACTGTAGATGCGGACCAATTGAAGCGTGATCTAGAAAAGCATTTAAACACTTTCGACATGGTTCATTGACGTTTAAATGCAATGCATGGTAGGGATTGTTTAAACTGGTATACGTTACCCCACCACTACCCCACCCCCCGGAATGGGCGGTACGCCTCCACCACGCCTTACGCTCTATTCCCCACATCCCATTACCAACTCCCACTCAATACGAACGTTCTCCCCCCTACCCCTACGCAAATTTCCGGTTGACTTTAATTTAAACAATCTACAGAATACCCCCCCATAGCGAACGTTCTCGTTTGTACGGGGGGTAATATATATGACGGAAAAACAAAAGCTAGTGCTAGACTTTATCTACGCTTATACAAAGCTTAAAGGTTTGTCGCCTTCGTACATGAACATTGCGCGAGGTTTAGGATTGAAGAGTAAGAGCAACATTCATAGGCTAGTGCATGAGCTTAAGAAACAAGGACGATTAGAGATGACGCCTTATCAGATGCGTAGTTTGGTGTTGCCTGATGCAACTGCTCAGAAAATCGCTAAGCTATGAGCTTATTGGCTAGAGATGAGGTAATGCGCTATAGAAGGATGTTAGAGAGTCTGCCTCCTGATCATCCGAATATAGAGAAGATAGCTAAGTTGTTGAAAGCTGACCGCGTTGAAAGATGCAAGGACAGTTTCTTAGCATTTACGCAGGAGATGTGGTCTGCTTTTATCTCTGGTAAGCATCATAGGATTATGGCAGATGCTTTTGAGAGAGTTGCTGCTGGTGATCTTAAGCGTCTTATCATCAATATGCCTCCGCGTCACACTAAGAGTGAGTTTGCCAGTTATCTGTTTCCGGCTTGGTTTCTAGGCAAGTTTCCTGAGAAGAAAGTTATTCAAACCGCGCACACTGCGGAACTAGCAGTGGGGTTTGGCCGAAAGGTCAGGAACATTGTCAACACGCCGGATTACCAAGCAATCTTCCCTACAAAGCTCTCTAGCGACTCCAAAGCCGCAGGTAGATGGAACACTAACAAGGGCGGGGATTACTTCGCTATTGGTGTTGGCGGGGCTGTAACGGGTAAAGGCGCAGATGTTCTGATCATTGACGATCCGCATTCTGAGCAAGAGGCAATGCTTGGAAATCCTGCGGTGTATGACAGGGTGTTTGAGTGGTACTCATCAGGGCCTCGTCAACGTTTGCAACCGGGTGGTGCAATTGTAGTTGTGATGACCCGGTGGTCCAAGAGGGATTTAACAGGGCAGATCTTAGACAACTCTATTAAGAGGGAAGGAGATGAGTGGGAGGTGATAGAGCTTCCTGCGTTGCTTCCGTCTGGCACTCCGCTTTGGCCTGAGTTCTGGAGGAAGGAAGAGCTTGAGGCGATTAAAGCAGAAATCCCGGTTAGTAAGTGGGAAGCGCAGTACCAGCAGAATCCTACGTCCGAGGAAAGCGCTATTATCAAACGGGAGATGTGGAGAATCTGGGAATCGGATCATCCTCCTCCTTGTGACTACATCATTCAGTCTTGGGATACGGCTTTTGAAAAGAGTTCAAGGTCAGACTACTCAGCGTGTACAACGTGGGGTGTGTTCTATTTGCCTAATGAAAACGGGGATGACGTAGCCAATATCATCTTGTTGGATGCGTTTAAAGATCGAATGGAGTTTCCTGCGCTAAAGAGAAAAGCACAGGAGATGTACAAAGAATGGGAACCAGATGCGTTAATCATTGAGAAGAAAGCTGCCGGTGCGCCTTTAATATATGAATTGAGGCAGCTTGGGATTCCATTGTCTGAGTACACACCATCGAGAGGCAATGATAAGATTGCGCGTGTAAACGCGATATCTGATGTATTTGCTTCTGGTTTTGTCTGGTGTCCCGATACAAGATGGGCAGAAGAATTAGTTGAGGAAGTCGCGTCTTTTCCAAACGGGGACCACGATGACCTTGTGGACTCCACAAGCCAAGCTCTTCTTAGATTCAGGCAAGGCGGTTTCATTCGATTAGATACCGACATGAAAGAAGAAGAGCAAGTGTTTAAACGTAAAGTGGCGTACTACTAATGACTATTGATAAAGCTCTCTATGCAGCACCTGAAGGTCTTGAGGCTCTTGATGACGGAGAAGAGCTAGACATTGAGGTTAGTGATGAAGAACTGGGTGCTGACCAGCCTGAAGAGCCAGTAGGGTTTGATGAAAATCTTGTTGAGCATCTGGACCCCGGTATTGTAGAAGAGCTTGTTTCTGACATCATCTCTGACTTTGACGATGACATCTCTTCCCGTAGAGACTGGATCAAAGCATATGTAGATGGTCTTGAGCTTTTGGGATTAAAGATTGAAGAGCGTATGGACCCGTGGCCGGGTGCTTGTGGTGTCTATCATCCTCTGCTTTCAGAATCATTGGTTAAGTTCCAAGCAGAAACGATCATGGAGATCTTCCCTGCTTCCGGGCCGGTAAAAACCGAGATCATAGGCAAGGAAACCCCAGAAAAGAAAGACGCCGCCGCTAGGGTAGAAGCTGATATGAACTATCGGCTCACCGATGAAATGACAGAGTACCGCCCGGAAACAGAACGCCTTTTGTGGGGACTGGGAATCTCAGGCAATGCTTTCCGTAAAGTTTACTTTGATCCAAGTTTAAACAGGCAGACAGCTTTGTTTGTACCTGCCGAGGATGTTGTAGTTCCTTATGGAGCTTCTAATATAGAGACATCCCCTCGCGTCACTCATGTGATGCGGAAAACCGAAAATGAGGTCCGACGACTTCAAATGATGGGGTTCTACGCAGATATTGATCTAGGAGAACCCAACAACACATTAGATGAGGTTGAGAAGAAGATTGCCGAAAAGATGGGATTTCGGGCCTCATCAGACGATAGATACAAACTGCTTGAGATTCAGGTAAACCTTGATATTCCGGGGTTTGAGCATACGGACGAAGACGGAGAACCCACCGGACTAGCACTGCCATACCTTGTAACAGTTGAGAAAGGAAGTAATAAGTGTCTTGCCATTCGCAGGAACTGGGAAGACGGCGATGAAACATACAAAAAACGCCAACATTTTGTTCATTATGGGTACATTCCCGGTTTTGGATTTTATTGTTTTGGCCTTATCCATCTTATTGGGGCTTTTGCCAAGTCTGGTACTTCTATTATTAGACAACTGGTTGACGCCGGAACTCTTGCTAATCTGCCCGGAGGCTTTAAAACAAGAGGAATGCGTGTCAAAGGTGACGACACACCAATCGCCCCAGCAGAGTTCAGAGACGTAGACGTTCCATCAGGGGCAATCAAAGATAACCTGATGCTCCTGCCCTATAAAGAGCCAAGTCAGGTTCTTCTAACGCTTTTAAACCAGATTGTTGAAGATGGTCGCCGGTTTGCCAACACCGCAGACCTGCAAGCTTCTGATATGTCTGCCAATGCCCCAGTTGGGACCACGCTGGCAATCTTAGAGCGTACCTTAAAAGTAATGAGCGCGGTGCAAGCTCGTATCCATTACTCCATGAAGCAAGAGCTTCGTCTGCTAAAGAACATCATTGCAGACTATACGCCCGAAGAGTATGAGTATCAACCCGTAGAAGGCGATAGGAAAGCCAAGAAGTCTGATTACAGCATGGTGGATGTTATCCCCGTGTCAGATCCCAACGCGGCAACCCTTTCTCAAAAAGTTGTTCAATATCAAGCAGTCATGCAATTGGCCCAACAAGCGCCCCAGTTGTATGACCTAGCCTATCTGCACAGGCAAATGCTTGAAGTTTTAAGTATTCCAAATGCCAATAAATTAGTTGCTTTGGAAGGGGATCAAAAGCCAACGGACCCAATGTCTGAAAACATTCAGGCAATGAAAGGAAAACCTTTAAAAGCGTTTATCTATCAAGATCAAGACGCGCATATTTCAGCGCACCAAGCGTTTATGCAGAACCCTGTTGTTATGCAGACAATTAGTCAAAACCCGCAAGCCAATATGATTACGGCTTCTTTGCAAGCACACATTGCAGATCATCTTGGGTTCTCTTACAGAGCCAAGTTAGAGAAGCAAATGGGTGTAACAATGCCTCCGCCCGACAAAGAAATGCCCAAAGAGTTGGAAGTGGAGCTTTCTAAACTTATTGCTACCGCATCTCAGCAATTGCTACAGGCAGACAAAGCTCAAGCCGAGCAGCAGCAAGCGCAGCAACAGGCTCAAGATCCTCTTGTACAAATGCAACAGCAAGAACTTCAAATCAAAGGGCAGGAAATCCAAAGGAAAACAGCAAAAGATCAAGTTGACGCGCAAATGAAAGCGCAGCAACTACAAATTGAAAGAGAGCGAATTCAACAGCAAGCTCAAACAGATGCAATGCGTATCCAAGCACAAACGGAACAAGCTCAATCCCGTAATTTGCATGATCATGATCTAGAACGGACAAGATTGGGTGTTCAAACGGCAATCGAACAAGCTAGATTACAAAAAGGTCAGCAATGATTGATAAGTACCTACGTCTCCTGACTAAACAGCTAGACGACAAAATTGAACTTCTGCGTGAAGCAATTGGGAGCGGTTCCGCTCGCGACTACGCAGAGTACAAAGGAATGGTTGGTGAGGTTAAAGGTCTACTCACTGCCCGTTTAAATGTAATAGACCTACTTGATAAGCTTGAGGAATCTGATGACTAAACTCGTATTGGCAACAGAAAACGGCGAAGTACCTGAAAACGCCGAAGACAAAGCCAAACAACTCCCCCAACCAGCCGGATATCACATTCTTTGTGCCGTCCCAGAAGTGGAAGAGGAGTTTGAAAACGGACTAATCAAGTCCGCATCAACTGTTCACTTTGAAGAAATGCTAACCACAGTGCTTTTTGTGGTTGCTTTGGGTCCAGATGCATACAAAGACCCAAAAAAGTTCCCTTCTGGCCCTTGGTGCAAGCAGGGTGACTTTGTTTTAGTACGTCCAAACGCAGGTTCTAGGCTGGTAATCCACGGCAAAGACTTCCGTTTGATCAATGACGACACCATTGAAGCGGTGGTTTTAGACCCACGCGGCATCAAACGTAAATAAGGAGCTAAAAATGGCTGAATTTGAAAAAGAAGAGTTTAAATTCCCCGATGAAATCGAGTCTGAGGTCAAGAATGAGGCTGAAAACGACGATTTTGAGGTGGAAGTTGAAGATGACACCCCGGAAGAAGATAAAAACCGGCAACCGCTGCCTAAAAAAGTGGCAGAAGACCTCTATAACGACGAGTTAGAGGACTATTCCGCCAAAGTAAAAGGCAAACTTGTAGCTCTAAAGAGGCTTGCACACGACGAAAGACGCGAAAAAGAGCGTGTTTTGCGTGAAAACCAAGAGGCAACAGAGCTTGCAAAACGCCTATTTGAAGAGAATAAACGCCTAAAAACGTCTCTAAATGATACTGAAAAGGTCACTCATTCAACTGTTTCAAGGGCAGTTGAGCTTGAATTAGATGGTGCAAAGCGGGCTTATAAAGAAGCTTATGAGTCTGGAGATACAGACAAAATCCTTGAAGCGCAATTGCAATTGACAAAAATTGCAAATGACAATGAAAGGATTAAAAACTTTAAACCAGCCCCTTTACAAGAGGAAGAGTTTCATGTTCCAATTCGGGAACAGAGGCCAAATGTTGATCCAACTGCTGTTCGCTGGCAAAAACAGAATCAGTGGTTTGGTCAAGATAAAGTGATGACGGGCATGGCTTTGGCCTTGCACGAAGCACTAAAAGACGAAGGTGTTGTTGTGGCTTCTGACGAATACTACAAACGCATTGATCAAACAATGCGACAAAGGTTCCCTGAGAAGTTTCACAAGGCACCTCCAAAAAGCTCGATTGTTGCTCCCGCAACTCGTAGCACATCATCCAAGCGCATTGTTTTGAAGACATCTCAACAAAACATTGCTAAAAAACTTGGCTTGACCAACGAGCAATATGCTCGCGAAGTTCTAAAACTGGAGTCATAAAATGGCTGACCGTACACCTCGTAATCTTGAAACCCGTGATGTTGAAACCCGTCCTGCGTTCTGGCGTCCGCCAGAGCTTTTGCCGGAGCCAGACAAACAAGCTGGGTACTCGTATCGTTGGATTAGGGTTTCTCTAAATAGTGTTGCTGATCCCCGCAACGTTTCTGCAAAACTGCGGGAAGGTTGGGAACCAGTAAAGCTAGAAGAGCAACCACAGTTTCAAATGCTTGTTGACCCTAATAGTCGATTCAAAGACAACGTTGAGGTTGGCGGGCTGTTGCTTTGCAAGATCCCTGAAGAGTTTATGAAACAACGTGCGGCATACTTTGACGACATGTCTCGTAAACAGACGGAATCAGTAGACAACAATCTTATGCGTCAAAGCGATCCTAGAATGCCTATCTTTAATGAGCGGCGATCTACGGTAAGCTTCGGCAAAGGCAGTTAAATTTTAATGGAGCTTTAAATGGCTTATCCTGTTATTAGTTCTCCTTATGGGCTAAAACCCCTAAATGAGTTCGGTGGACTGGTATATGCGGGTTCTACTCGTATGTATCCAATTGCCACTGGGTATTCGACCAGCTTGTTTAACGGCGACACCGTTAAGCTTTCCAATGGCACTATTGTCATTGACAACTACAGCGCGGCATCCAGTCCTACGGCAGCAATTGCTGGAACGATTGGTGTGTTTGTGGGTTGTCAGTACGTCAATACGATGTCGCAAACCATCCAGAGCCAGTATTGGCCCGCAAGCACGGTTTCTAACTACGCACTTGCTTACGTTGTTGACGATCCCCGCACGGTGTTTAAAGCCGCTGTAACGGGTCAGGGAACTTCGTTGGCAAACACGGCTAACACGACCATTGGTTATGTTAACCCAGCGTTTGTTGGTACTAACATGTACACCCTGACGGGTAACAGTGGCTCCACGACCAATGGCAATTCGCTGCTCGCACTAACGGGCGGTGTGGTTTCCAACGGTACGGGTAACACCCGCGTTACCACTGCCGCTCCTTGGCGTGTTGTTGGTGTGGTTCAAGAGTCTGCTGTAGTGGTTTCGGCTGTTGCATCAACCTCTGGTTCGTCCACCACCCTCACGTTGGCTTCTTCCAACTCGTCGATTCTTGCAGGTATGCAGGTTATCGCCGCAGGTACTGGTGCTGCCCAAGGTAACTACATCACGGTTACCAACGTAAACGGTACGACCCTCACGGTTAGCAGTGCCATCACTGTTGCCTCGGGAACGACTTGCACGTTTATTGGGTTCCCAGAAGTTTTGGTGACTTGGAACGGCAACTTCCATTCCATGAACAACACCACTGGCGTCTAAGGAGTAATTTAAAATGGCAATTAGTCGCGCCCAACTATTGAAGGAACTCCTTCCGGGTCTGAACGCTTTGTTTGGTCTTGAGTATGCTCGCTACGGCGAAGAGCATAAAGAGATCTACGAAACGGAAACTTCGGAACGTAGTTTTGAAGAAGAAACCAAACTGTCTGGTTTCTCTGCTGCACCAGTCAAAAACGAAGGTCAATCCATCGCTTATGACAATGCACAGGAAGCATGGACGGCACGGTACAACCACGAAACCATTGCTCTTGGCTTTAGCCTGACCGAAGAAGCAATCGAAGATAACCTCTACGATTCGCTGTCGGCTCGTTATACCAAAGGCTTGGCTCGTGCAATGGCTTACACCAAACAGGTGAAAGCTGCTGCTGTTCTAAACAACGGCTTTAACTCTGCCTATACGGGCGGTGATGGAGTTTCGCTGTTTAGTGCCGCGCATCCTTTGGTTTCGGGTGGAACCAACAGCAACACGCCTTCGACTCAAGTTGACTTGAATGAAACTTCGTTGGAAAACGCAGTCATTCAGATCGCAGGTTGGACTGATGAACGTGGTCTGTTGATTGCAGCCAAGCCCCGTAAGTTGATTGTTCCTCCCGCACTCCAGTTCGTAGCAACTCGTTTGCTTGAAACTGAACTGCGCGTTGGAACGACCGACAACGATGTGAACGCCCTGAAGAACAATGGTTCTATCCCTGAAGGGTATACCATTAACCACTTCTTGACGGACACAAACGCTTGGTTCCTCACCACGGATGTGCCTAACGGCATGAAGCACTTTGTTCGTACTCCGTTGCAAAACTCAATGGACGGTGATTTCGACACCGGAAACGTTCGCTATAAGAGCCGTGAGCGTTACAGCTTTGGCTGGAGCGACCCGCTCGGTATGTATGGCTCGTCAGGTTCGACCTGATAGCAAGAAAGGGGGGCCAAAGCCCCCTTTTCTTTTTTAAACATATATGGTATAAAGTTTAAACCTAGATACACAACTTGCTGACTGACTAGGCAGACTTCCCTCAAGAGACAGCAAGTTTTGATTTGAGGATTTTATTATGGGTTTCGCTACTCACCTTGGCCCTTGGTTGCTTGGCACTGTCCGCAACACGACTGGCACGACTGTTGGTTCTATTGAAAACTGCGGCGCAACCGTTGTTTCGCAGACGTTCAAAAAGGACTATACGGGTCAAGCAGCTTCAGCTACTACTGACACCATCTGCGTTCTTCCTGCTGGCGCTCAGATTCAATTCATCCACATTGATACGCTGGTTGCCTTTACGGGTTCTACCGCTGCTAACGTCACGATTGGCGATGGCACGACGGCTGCTCTGTATTGGGCTTCGACTGATGTTACGTCTCAGGGCCGCGCTGCTGCCAGCAACGCTGCTGCCAAACTTTCTGCTTGGGTTGGTGCCACTTCGACCGCATCGCCTAACGGAATTGGTATTGGCCCAACGGACGTTAAAGTTATTGCCACGATGACCCCGACTGTAGCTGCTGTAACTGCCGGTACTGTTCAGTACACGATTATCTACACTGTAGCTAATTCGAACGGCAATCAGTTCCCCGCGTCTGCCTAAACTAAGTAGGGGGTTGCGATGCAGCAAACTGATGTAAAGAGCGCCCATCGTAGTACCGCTGGTTCGTATTACGCGGGGCGTACACGTTTAAAAAGTTTTGTTGTTACGCCCGCCGTATCCACCGCCGCTACATTTGAAATTCGTGATGGCAGTGCTTCCGGTGCGGTTTTGTTTACGATGGATATTGCGAGTCTTGGCACGCCAAACTCTACTTATATCCTTATACCGGGGGAAGGGATTTTGGCATCCACTGGACTGTACTTAACTTTAAGTACGGGTTCAGTTACCGGGATTACGGTGTTTTATGGCTAAGTCCCCTGCATGGCAAAGAGCAGAAGGAAAGGACCCCAAGGGGGGTCTGAACGCGAAGGGTCGGGCGTCCGCGAAATCACAAGGGATGAATCTAAAGCCCCCCGCCCCGAAACCAAAAACGAAAGAAGACGCCGGGAGAAAGAAGAGCTTCTGTGCGAGATCGGCTGGTCAAGCGAAGATGTTTCCTTCTGCCGCAAAGGACCCCGAAAGCCGTTTGAATAAGGCGAGGCGTAAATGGGCATGTTGACTTGTACCCGATGTAAAGTTGAAAAACCCGCAACGCCAGAAGCGTTCCCATTGCACAACGGAAAAAAGAACGGCCTAGATAGTTGGTGCCGTGCATGTCGGGCAACATACAGAAGTGAAAATTGTCGCGGTCGGCACAGGGATGTTATTTCTAACGAAGATTTGATTAGCTTAAAAACTACCACAACACAATGCGTAATTTGTGGTAGCGAAGAAAAACTTGTTGTGGATCACGATCACGTAACTGGGCAAGTTCGTGGTATGTTATGTAATCATTGCAACCGGGGGCTAGGTCATTTTCGTGATGATCCACTGCTGCTTGAATTTGCAGCGCAGTACCTGCTTGCAAACGCTGACGCCCCTGAGTGGAAAGAATACTTGGCAGTTAACGGGTGATGGATATGGAACATACTATTTGGAACGCAGTTCTTTCGGTAGGCGTTAGTGTTGCGGGGTTTTTTCTCAAGAGCACGTATGACGAAGTAAAACGCCTTCAAGTGCTGATTAACAAAACCCGCGAAGAGATTGCCAAAGACTACGTAACCAAGACACAGTTGGATGCAGACATCAACCGCATCTTTGATCGGCTTGACCGTCTTGAAGCTAAGATCGACAGATTGGTAGAAAAACATGCCTAGTCATTCAATTAAACAACACCGTTTTATGGAAGCGATTGCCCATTCGCCTTCATTTGCCAAAAAAGTTGGTGTTCCTCAATCTGTGGGCAAAGATTTTGCAGCAGCCGACAAAGGCAAAACATTTAAACGTGGTGGTGAAATGAAAGAATCTAAAGCAATGGTTGGCAAAGAAGTGGCTTTTATGAAAAAGAAAGGCGCTCCCAAATCTATGCTTAAGCATGAAGAATCTGAAATGAAAGGCATGAAAGCTGGCGGCAAAGTGCGTCGCATGGCTATGGGTGGTCAAGGCGATTCATCGTATATGACTGATGAAGACTACGAAAAGCAAAAAGAATACGGCGCAAAGAATTTAAAAAGTCTTAAAAACTTTTTTGGCTTTGGTGAAAGAGAACCAGCGCCAATCGAACGCCGTGATATTCCGGAAAAAGTTGAATCTGTAAAAGAATCTATAAAACCTACTCGTATTTCATCAAGCGATTTGAGTAGTGCCTCATCTAGTAGTGCCCCATCTAAGCGTGACGAACGCCCTGTGTTTACTGGGATGGGTATGTTTGAAGACAATGCTGAACCTCAACGTGGAACTAAAACTGGAAGCGGGGCATCAGGGTTTCCTTCAAATTACAAAGACAGTGGGTTTTCTGCTTTAAGTAATCAGCCTCCTGTAAAACGTCAAAAGCCGGTAACAGTTTCTGAAACCAAAGAAACCAAGAGCGTAACTGCTGCACCGTCTGATTCATCTTATGATGCTGTTGAAAAGAATCGTGCCGCTAGAAGTCAATCAGCAACTCTTGCTCGGTTGCGTAAAGAATCTGAAGATAAGATTCGTGATAGCAAGCCCGGTTCAATGACCAAGCAAATGCGTGAAGCTCCAACTATTAATGAGCTTTACAGAGGTCAGAAATCCATGAGCGATGAGATTGATGATTTATTGAAATCATTTCGTTCTAAGATTCGTGGTGGTTTGAAGTCTGGCGAAGAAAAGCGCAAACTTCGTGAAGAAGAACAACACATTGCTAAAGGCGGTAAAGTGAAAGCATATGCACAAGGTGGCAGAGTAAAAAAGATGGCTTTTGGTGGCACAAATATAATGATGCCTCCACAAACCAATAATACGCAGCCCACTAATACGCCACCCGCGTCTCAAACGGTTCCCAATGTTCCAGTTGGAGTTCCTAAAGGAGCAACTCCAATGCCGGTTATGGGAACATCTAAGCCTGTTACAAAACCTGTTGTAACACCTCCTAATGCTGATATAAAAGCGCAGCAGGATAAAAAAGCTGCTGATTACAGAGCAAAACTAGCAGCCAAAATGGCTACGCCGGAGTATAAAGCGCAACAAGCTAAACAAGCTGCCGATTACAGAGCAAAACTAGCAGCAAAAATGGCTACGCCAGAGTACAAAGCGCAACAAGCTAAAGAAATTGCTGACTTTAAAGCACGAATAGCAGATAAAAAGGCTTTGTCAAAACCTGTGATGTCATCTCGACAAGAGTATGGATTTGAGAATGGTAATTATGGTGGTGGTAGCGACGGCGGCGGTGCCAAAGCAGGAGGCCGAGTCAAAAAGATGGCATCAGGCGGGTTTGCCCGCGCAGCAGACGGGGTTGCCAAGAAAGGTAAAACCCAAGGCAAAGTGGTTAAGATGGCTTCGGGTGGTTTTGTAAAAACTGCTGATGGTTGCGCTCAACGTGGCAAAACCAAAGCATTCCAAGTCAAAATGAACCGTGGCGGAAGGTGCTAAACCATGCGCCCTTCTCGCGGGATGGGGGCAATTGCCCCCTCTAAAATGCCGGGAAGACGGGTTGTCAAACGAAAAGACAACCCTGATGAAGTTGACATGTACAACGAAGGCGGAGGTGTCAGGTTTGACCTCCATGGCCTTAACTACGACAAAGGTAGTGCAGGGGCTTCTGGCAAGTTAAGCATTGATAAAAAAATCAGTGATCTAATGCCTGATGCTCCTAAGTCTTTAAGAGATGCAATTATTACTGCGTATTTGTCAGGCGATATTAATTTAAACAAACAAGGAATAAAGGCAACCCCTTCTTCTGGAGGCATTGGGTTTAGTTTACCCTTTGCAGAAGGTGGTCATGTAAATGAAGCTGGCAATTACACTAAACCAAAACTGCGTAAACGGATTGTTGCTCAAGTAAAAGCTGCGGCAACCCAAGGAACTGGAGCGGGTCAATGGTCCGCTCGTAAAGCACAGCTTGTTGCCAAGAAGTACAAAGCTGCTGGCGGGGGCTACCGAGATTGAAGACTCCGCAGCAATCGCTTAAAGACTGGGGCGACCAGAAGTGGCGCACCAAGAGCGGTAAGCCTTCAAGCAAAACCGGGGAACGGTATTTGCCGGAAGCGGCGATTAACAGCCTTAGCTCCGCAGAATATGCGGCGACAACCAAAGCAAAACGTGAAGGTAAAAAAGCGGGCAAACAGTTTGTAGCCCAACCAAAAACAATTGCTAAGAAAACGGCAAAATTTAGATGAGCACATCTGGCACCGCTTCGTTTAATTTAACGTTCAATGAGATAGCAGAAGAATGCTATGAGCGTTGCGGTGTCGAGATGCGAAGCGGGTATCAGCTTCGTACTGCTCGCCGTTCTATGAATCTAATGACCATAGAATGGGCAAACAAAGGAATTAATCTGTGGACAATTGAACAAGGGGAAATTCCTCTTGTACAAGGGCAAGTTGCTTATCCTCTTCCTTCAGACACTATTGATTTGCTTGATCATGTGATTAGGCAGAATCAAGGCAATACTAATCAACAAGATATAAACATAACCCGGATATCGGAATCAACCTACTCAACGATTCCAAACAAACTTGCTCAAGGTAGACCCATTCAAGTTTGGATTAACCGGCAGACCAATGCCAGTTATACGACCTCGGTAACCCTATCCACTTCAATCAATGCAACTAATACGTCTATTACTGTCAGTGACGCATCTGGTTTAGGAGGAGCGGGGTACATTCAAATTGACAATGAACAGATCTACTTTACAAGCGTATTAGGTAACGTCCTACAATTGTGTAATCGTGGGCAGAATGGAACGACCGCAGCAAGCCATACTGCTGGCGCGGTAATCTCTGTAGTTAACAGCACTACAATCAATATCTGGCCTACTGCAAATGCTGGCGGATCTTATACATTTGTTTACTGGCGCATGAGGAGAATCCAAGATGCCGGGTCAGGAACAAAAACTGAAGACATTCCTTTCCGCTTTCTCCCCTGCCTTATTGCTGGATTGTCTTACTACTTGTCGGTTAAAATACCGGAAGCAGCAGACAGAGTTGCAATGCTCAAAAGCCAATACGATGAACAGTGGAGTCTTGCAGCAGACGAAGACCGTGAAAAGGCTTCCTTGCGCTTGGCTCCCAGACAGATGTTCTTCTAATGGCAAATAAATACGCATCTGGCAAGTTCTCAATTGCTGAATGCGACCGTTGTGGTCAGCGTTATAAGTTAAACGAACTTAAGAAAGAGGTCATCAAGACAAAACTTTTTCAAATTAAAGTTTGTCCTGAATGTTGGGACCCTGATCAACCGCAATTGTCATTAGGGCTTTATCCAGCTTATGACCCGCAGGCAGTCAGAGAACCAAGACCAGATGTAAGCTATTATCAATCTGGAAACAGTGGTGTTGGCATTAACAACACAAGCGGAACTAGTGTCAATCAAAATGGGTATCCGGAAGAAGGCAGCAGGGTTTTTGAATGGGGCTGGAACCCA
>Ga0214921_10005660_pt1 | contig 17556 bp, 15 predicted proteins | sample LL1505_MetaG_FD_177992 | JGI IMG/M metagenome (GOLD analysis project Ga0214921, IMG submission 177992) | Freshwater microbial communities from Lake Lanier, Atlanta, Georgia, United States - LL-1505 | ecosystem: Environmental > Aquatic > Freshwater > Lake | place: USA: Georgia | collected...
GAATTTCTTACAAGTTCAGAACAATTTAACTTAGTCATGTCCTGGATGGGAACAGATGAATTTGAACGAAATAAAACTCTATTTCAAGATCAATATCTGGAAAAAGATGGTAAATGGTTATTTAGATTCGTTGATCTTCATACAGGCGAGATGAAATATCGATGCGAGCAGGGTGATTGCAAACTTGATACAATTGAAGAGTTGACAGAGGATGATTCTAAAGTTGTGATTAATAGTACAACAACTGCATATTCAAAAGAGATGCCTCATTTGGTCTATGGATTTTTAGTTCCTGCTGGAAAAGAGAATCAATCGAGTCACATGGCCTTTAAAACAGCCCGCACAGTGGTGGCGAATGCGACACTTCCTTCGGGTCTAGAGTGCTCTACAGTTTCAAATCGCGATAAGAGAGATCCTCTACTTATAACACTTGGAACCGTGGTTGAAAAGTTTTCTGACGCAATTGATCTAGGCTTAGATCAAGATAGTATCAAGAAAATAAAGGGATCTTTCAGTGGCTGCTTTTTACTTGACCTCACTCTGCGCATGTTGGATAAGAAACACAGCAAAAAGCGCTTCTTTTATCGCAGTATTGAATCGTATAAGGGTGGTCATGTGAAACTCGAAGAGAAAAAGAGAAAATCAAAAAGCAAAAAAGAAGGGGAGGTCTAAAATTGATTAATCGTTTTATTTACTAGGAAAGGTACTATGGAACTCGATATACAGTTTGAGACGAAAGTCACCCTCACTGCAAAGGATATGGGAAAGGATATTACAAACTTGGATGAACTACTTGAAAAGAAGATTAAGGAGCAGTATGAAGGTCGTTGCTCACGAAATGGCTATGTACTCCCCAATACGGTGCAAATGATTTCTCGCAGTATGGGCATGGTTGAAAAGGGTCGCTACACTGGAGATGTTCTCTTCTATGCCGAGGCGGCTGCAAAGGTTCTACAGCCTCCTGATGGAATTGAGATTGAAGGCACTGTAATCCGTCAGAATCGTATGGGCATGTACATTGATTATCAGGGAGCCATCCGTGTGATGGTGCCTCGTGACCTGCATATTGGCGAGGTGGAGTTCAATGACCTTGTAAAGGTTGGAGATACAGTTCGTGTAGAGATTAAGAAGTCGCGCTACCAAGTAAATGATACATCAATCTTGTCTGTTGGCATCTTTAAGGGAAGGGTAAAGGCGGGCAACGGTTCAGAAGAAGAGAAGAAAGAAGAGTTTACGGAGGCGGATGTTGATGATGCTGAGGATCATGCCGCCGAGGCAGAGGCTGCTGCGATTGCCACTGCTGAGGAGGAGGACGAGGAAGATGCAGAGCCTAGCGCGGAAGAAGAAGATATAGAGGAGGAAACTGAATAATAGATGAGTAGTTCCGCAACTTTAGAAACCCCCACAGAATCAAAAGTGGCAAATCTATCCCAAGATGAATATGACCGGCGCCGAAAACTCTGGGAGGCCATTAAGATTCTGATTAAGTCGGAGCAGGAGGAACTCTACCGCATTCTTAAGCGCAATGAAGTTGAAGTTACTGAAAATACAAATGGTATTTTTTTCGACGTTGGCAAACTCTCTCAGGCCGTCGTTGCAGAGATTGAGAAGTTCCTCCAGTTTTGCCAGCAGAACCGTGTGAACTTCGAACAGCGTGACAAGGAGATGGAGAATTTACGACAGGAAGTGTAAGGGTCTAAACTTAGAACGCAAATACTTGAAAGTAAGGATGGAATCACTACTTTCCAGTATCGAACAAAATCCAAATAAGTCAAAGGTCCCTGAACTCATCTTAATGCCTGGAGAACAGATCTCCATGCCTGTGGATGAAACAACTCTAACCGAATACGGTATTCAGTGGGCACGCTTGAATCCTCCGGGTCCGGTTTCCCTCTGGCTCTGGTCAACAGACCCCGAATACCGCGCAGGAAGTGAAGTGCTTCGTAAGAAGATTCTCAGCGACCACATTGTTCGTCTTCAGGAGCGTGCCCAGACAGGTGAAGGGTGTCGCCGTGGCACGAAGTCGAAGGTGTGTGATGCCCTTGGTACGAATGTTGAGAATGCCTCTGAAGAAAACTTTGAACTCCTTGAAGAGTCTGTGAGTGCACTCTGTGGAATCCAGTGGGTTCGCATCCATGAAAATGAGAAGAAGGTGACCTTTGTTCCGAAGGATCTCCGACTCTGGACAGCCGAGAAGCCTATTCTCTGGTCTCGTGAGCGCTATCGTTCAGCAGGTGAACGGGGTCTCACGTTGGCTGGTCTCGGCAAATGGATGAGTGACCGTGAAGATGCAAAGTGGCAGTGTGAGTATCCTGTGGCCGAGGGAACTCTGGAGGTAATGAAGCAGCAGTGGAAGGCGCTTGATGGGGGGATACCTACAACTCGCAGCGAGTCAGGCCGCCCTCTAAAAGAGGACTATGCACGTGCACTCGGTCGTCTACAAGCAATTCGCCACCTGAACGGCCGTACTGGAGACGAGGTTAAAGTTTGAACTGTGTAGAAGTTCAGTACAAGCAGTAGGATTCAGATGGACTTGTCTAGTCAACAAGTCAAAGAAATAAAGGACATGCTCGAAAAATGGATGTCCAATCGCACTCATGAACTTGAAGTCACATTCAACAAGGAGGGCGGTATGGATGCAGATTCATTTCTCAAAATCATTCGCCGTCTTAAGGAGCGAGGATTTGAAGAAGTGAATCCAAATAGTGACGAGAAACTCAACATTCTCTGTGAATCGGGTCTCCGTTTTACTATGAACTCCTTTGAGGACATTCAGGAATACTGTAATGACAATAAGTTAAATGATAAGGGTTGGCTTGCAATTGTAAAGAAGAAGATTGAGAAGCGTGGTCCTGAAGATAAGTTTCGTGATACAGTTGACATAAATGAATACGGCATCCGTATTAAGACTCGTGAGGAGAATGATCGCGGGAACAGTGATGCAGCCGCGCTGCACCAAGATGTCGAGAAGGCCTTTGAAGGATGGGCAAATCTGAACAAGGCGTTTCGCTTGATTAAGCGCTGGAGTTTCAAGAAGAACGGTGTTCAGTTTGATCTCTCCATGGTACGCTCTACGAGTTCAGGTCGCGCTGGATATAACTGGGTAAAGACCTTCAATGAAGAGAAGTTTGCACGGAATTCACCAACCTATGAAATTGAGGTGGAACTTCTGCGCGAGGATCTTACTGAGGCTGAAAAGGCGAAGATTGATGCAACCTCTTCAAGAGAGCAGCGTGACAAGGAGACAATGGGTGTCTACCTGAATCGGCTCATCAGTGGGATTGGTGAAGTGCTCCGTGGCATTCAGCAGAACTCCATTCTCATTCAGAGGTCCACAAAGCGCTCGGTCATTTCAGAGTACCTCAAGGTTGCTGAACTTCCCACGGCTACACCTGAATTTCGTGGCGTGAAGCCGCGTACACTGCTTCTGGAGCACATGCGTTCCGAGCGCACGGATGGACAGCCGAATATTCGCGACGGCTACAATGTCACTGATAAGGCTGATGGCCTGCGTGTACACGCCTTCGTCAATTCAGAGGGCGATCTCTATATGATTGACATGGCACTCAACGTGTACGCGACTGGTCTGCGGCAAAAGGCGTGTGCAAACTCTCTCCTTGACGGTGAATGGGTGACACGGAGAAAGGGTGAAGAGATGGTAACGGAGGATGGTGTTGTTGTATATAAGCCTGGACGTTCTACCAATCTACTTCTACTCTTTGATGTATACTATCTTAACAAGAACAGGATCTGGAACCTCCCCTTCTATGAGAAACCTAAGGAGGGAAGGGCCGAAGAGGGAACTCGCCATGCAGCCCTCGCAAAGTTCATCAAGGAATGGGGTACTGAACCTGAGATAACTATCAAGGGATACGAGGGAAAGCGTGCACTTCTCCTTGATGTGAGTGCGAAGAAGTTCTTCTTCGGCTCCAAAGATGATGAACTCTCTATCTTCAAAGTGATTAATGACCAGGCATTTCCTCACAATGAGGGACGAGTCTATCACACGGATGGACTTATCTTCACTCCAAATGCGCTACCTCTACCTGCAAAGCCGAACTCGGCCTTCATGGAGCAACTCAAGTGGAAACCGGCCGATGAGAACACAATTGATTTCCTTGTGATGATTGAAAAGGAATTCAAGGAGGATAAGGTCCATTACGGAAAAAATCCTACCACGGATCTCGAGCCCCTACATGGATACAAGCGTCTTGTACTCTATGTATCGAGTCGCGAGGATGAGATTATGAATGATCCTCGTAAGGCCGTTCTGGCAAAGCGGTGGACGAAGGAGAAGGGAAAGCGTGGCGGATATCGCGCAGTGGAGTTCTCTCCTATGAACTACATTGATACACTTGCGTCGACATCCTATCGTGAGCGCGAGGTCGATGAACTTCAGAACATGGACTATGTCACGAGTGAACTCGGTGAAATCATTCAGGACGGAAGCATCGTAGAGATGCGCTACGAGCCGAGCAATGAGCCTGGATGGCGCTGGATTCCCATGCGCGTCCGTCACGATAAGACGGAGAAGTTCCGCAAGGCCGCTGGAGGCATTGGTAATGCGGTCAAGGGAACCATGAATGCCGAATTTGTTGCAAATGAGACATGGAACAGTATCTATGAGCCGATTACACCGTCCATGATTCGCAAGGGCACGGAGGTGCCTGAGGAGGCGGAGATTGAAGCACTTGTGAAGGCGCGTCAGAATATTCCGCGCAAGATGGTCTATTCGGGCCAACGGAAGATTACTGCCCTCAGTGAAACCTACATGCGTCCTATGCGTGATTTTCACAATGACTGGATTAAGTATCAGGTGCTTCTGAAGTCGGTGCTTGGTGGTGAGAAGAAAAAGAAGATTCTCATTGACATGGCGTGTGGAAAGGGCGGCGACCTTCACAAATGGGAGAAGCTCATGCCGCGCTTTGTGCTTGGTATTGATTATGCGATGATTGATATCTTGGATAAGAATAATGGAGCGTATAATCGTATGCTGAAGGATATTCTGAAACTCGGCCGTGCAAATGTACCTGACATTATCTTCGTGGCGGGTGATGTGACGACACCGATTATTACAGGTGAGGCTGGTCGCACAGAGGAGGAGAAGAAGATGTTACGTACTCTCTTTGGCCAGAATACGGGCGGTGGTGTTGCTCCGTATGTCGATGAATTGGCAGGCGTTCTACAGAACAAAGCGGATGTAATCTCCTGTATGTTTGCCCTCCACTACTTCTTCAAAGATAAGACGACCTTTGATGGCTTCCTGCGAAATGTGGCCGATTGCTTGAAGGTGGGTGGATATTTCGTAGGGTGCTGCTTTGATGGTGGCTCTGTCTTTGAACTTCTACGTGAGGTGAAGACGGGTGATTCGCATGTTGGAAAGCAGGGTGAGGAGACAATCTGGACGATTCGCAAGGACTATGAAGGTGCTGAACTTCCTACAACAGATGATGGGTTTGGAAAGGCCATTACAGTCGAGTTTGCCTCCATTGGGCTTCCTCACCAGGAGTATCTGATGCCATGGGATCTTCTGGTGGCGAAGATGGATACAATTGGCTGTGAACTCGTGAAGGACCCCGTGAATGAACTCGGTCTGAAGACTTCAACCAATCTCTTCTCAGCGAGTTATGAAATGACAAAGGACCGCAAGTACGGCCTGGAGAAGTTTCCTGCTATTCAGCAATTCAGTTTCATGAATCGCTGGTTTATCTTCAAGCGCGTAACAGATGGAAAGGTGGTGGCTCCAAATGCTGAGCAAGCGCCTGTAGCACCTCTTCTTATGAAGCAGGGCAGTGCACCGCGTCCTGGAGAGTCTGTGGCGGAGGATCTTGAGGCCGAAGAGGCCGAGGACTTTGTGAAGTCAGTGAAGCCAGTTGAGCCGCAGGCGACCTATGCGCCAGGCCAGGTGGTCCAATTCTCAATTGAGGCACCGATGACCAAGGATGATAACACACGCAAGTGGCTCTCCCTCATGATTCCTGTGAATATCCCTGATCAGGAGGATCCGAAGACAGTCTATCCTACGATTGAGCATTTCCTAGCGGGTATGAAGTACAAACTCTTCTCCAATCAACCTGAGAGAGCCGCACTCTTCCAGACCACTGGCTTCTATGGAACATCGCTTGCACAACTCAAGGTTGCAGCACAGACAAAGGCCAAGAAGTACTATGATTTGCTGACAGAGCAGTTAACACTTATTAAGAAGAATCTTGTAGGTGATAAGAAGACCGTATTCAGGGAGAAAGCAGACTCTGGACTCTTATGGAGGGATGAAAAGATGCGACTCCTGAAGTATGCCCTTGAACTACGCTTAGAGAAGGACAAGGACTTCCAGGCAGCACTACAAAAGGTAAAGGGTGAGCGTAAGTATCTCCTTTCAACGGGTGCAGTGGAGCCAGATTTCAATGGTGAATTTAAGCAGCGTAAGATTGTGGGTGAGAACAAACTCGGTAAGGCGCTCATGGAACTTGTAGACTATACGGTCTAAGTAGAATGGAGTATATGAACACCTTAAAAGATTCGGTACTTACTTCTGTTGCTTTAAAGATTTTTCCTTCTGAAGAAAGTGCTAGTCATGCACATATTTTTAGGACTACTTTTACAGTTCTTGATAAATCTTTTTGGAATAACCTACAGAATTTTAATCCTGACCGGCTTTCAACTACGCCCTATAAAAATAAGCCCCGAGGCGAAAATAATATGAAGTCCGTAAATTATCATCAGAAACAGATACAAGAATACGGCCACACGTCACCTATTTGGGTTGCAAAAGATGGAGAGACATTTACTCTTCTAGATGGTGCGCATCGCCTAGTAGCAACCTATTTAGCGGGAAAATCGGAGATTCCTGCATTTATTGTTGACCTGTCCTAAAGATTGGCCTCTTAGATACTATAAGAAGAATGCCTGAAGACTGGCAAGTGCTCGCCACGAAGAATAAACATCCTCGTGATGATCATATCAGATTTTTTGAGCCTACTCACACCTATTACATTGACGGGAGTTCCACAAATGTCATCTCCTGTACCGGATTTCTCCACAATTTTTTCCCCCATTTCGATCCGAAGGCGACCATTGCCAAAATGATGCGCTCGCCGAAGTGGCCGCAGTCGAAGTATTTCGGAAAAACGGCGGAGGAGATTGAAAAAGGCTGGTCCGATTCTGGAAAAGAAGCGAGTGGCCTCGGAACGGCGATGCACTTGGCCATTGAACAATTTCTGAATGGTGCCCTGGATCGAATTGATCCGGCAGTAAAGGAGACGCCCGAGTGGCAGTATTTTATGAATTTCTGGTCTGTACATGGCCATGACTTGGAGCCTTTTCGTATGGAATGGGAGGTCTGGTCGGCTGCACATCTTCTCTGTGGCAGCATTGATGGTGTATTTCGTCGCCGCTCAGATGGAAAGATTGTGATTTATGACTGGAAGCGCTCAAAGGAAATCAAATCTACAAATGACTTTGAGCACGGCTATCCACCGCTTGAGCATCTACCAAATTGTAATTACTGGCATTATACTCTGCAATTAAATACATATCGCTGGTTTCTTGAGACCCTTTATGGTCTTGAAGTCGGTGATTTGTATTTAGTGATTCTGCATCCGAATAATCCGAATTATCGTCGTATTCGTCTCAATCGTCTGGAGAAGGAGGTTCTCGATATGCTCGAGTGTCGTACACGAGCCCTGAAAGCGGGTGGAAAGCAGACAATTCTTCTACCAATGCCTGATTGTCAGATGGATTAGAGTACTATTAGTGCCTCTTTGAGTGTATCTGGAAGGATATCCACAGTTAGAGGTGAAATGGGTTCGCCTTTCTTTACTAGGAACGAGTATGCACCGTCGATATAAAATATGACATATGCATAATCACTGAAACCGATGACTCCACGGGGTATCTCGTCGCCATCATTAAATATAGCAAATCCAGTTTCAGGTTTTTCGAACATACCAATTATCTCTTCTACAAACTCTGTATTTACGAAGGGTGGCTCATCTTTTGGCTCAATTGTAAGTCCGTATTCGAGTGCGTCATAGCGATCCTGGTTACCCTTTCGCTCTGTCTCAAAGGGAACAAGTTCATAGGTTGCATCATCCCCTTCTAGAAGATTGAGTACAAACTCGGGTAGGCTACTAGCCTCAGGAGGAGCGGCAGGAGCCTCGACTTTGGCCACAGGCTTAGCCACAGGTTTGCCCTCCTCACGTGAAAACTCCTCGAAGAAGTGGGGAATTTCAGGTGTTCTCTTCTTACAATCCATGTTCATTAACTCGGCCCACTCAGATGTATCTTCAGGTACAATATACTGGTCAATCATCCGCACAGCCCCACTGAGTTTAGAGAGTGTTCCAATTCGACGGTTGCGCTCTTGTAAGATTTGCGCACGGCGACGAGGAAATCGTATAAGTTCCTCAATGAGTCGCAGTAAAAACACTCTGCTCATATCAGTCTTATCCACATCAGGAAGCGCCTTCACGTGGAGCAGGCATCGTTTTTCATCGGGCCGCCATACGCACCGATTGGAGCCCGTGCAGTCACCCTCTGTCAACTTTCTACAGTCAACACGAACCACTGAGGGTATTTTACTTTCTGGTTCATGGTCCGTATCAATGAATCCCTTCATGCGCTCAGCCAGTAGAATCTGTAGAAGTTCACGTTTTCTGCCCACCGAGAGATTATATCCGAGTTCTTCAGAATACGGCATAATAATCTCCTGAATTTTGTTCTTCCAAGGAATGCCCTCTTTTGATAAAAGCCAGTTGCTTACTGAGAGGCGGAAATGCTGGAAAATCTCCTCGACGTCGTTCTCTGTTTCAATCTCTGTTGTAATGGAGACTGTTTTCTTATCTCCTGTCTTCTTATCACTTGCGGTCTCTGTTGGTCGTCCAATCTTTTCGTTAATAGTCCACTCAAATTCAATTTCCTTCAAATCACTAATCGGCCCTGGAATCTCATCTTCAACCACATTGGCATCTGAGACAGGAACAAAAATACCGTTTTCAAACTGGATGGCTCGGATGGCCTTTGTTCTTCCATATGGAAGACGAATGATTCTTTGGGGCTTATATCCAGGATAGTCCGCAAACTTCGCCTCATTTTCCTCGTAAAAGGACCATGCAACTTCAACAGGCGCAGGTGTAAATCCCTCCCATCCAAAGTAAATCACAAGGCTATTTTGAGTCTGCATGAACCCATCATCAATTACAGGAAATGCTACTTCATTATCCTCATCGATTTTTAATGTCACTGCAACAACGTGATTGTAGACATCACGAATAACACCTACAAAGGTTCCAACCTCACCCAGAATTCCTACTAATGCGGTGAGCGTAGGAAGTGTATTCTCAGGGCGTGCTAATTGTTGAATTCCAGTATAGACTGTCGGTGCCTCATTTGCACACTTTGTACGAAATGTTCGGATGGCATCAATAACAGCCGCAGGGAGTTGAGGTGACTGGGTATTATCACTCTTTACACGCATTGTATGAATATGTCTAGCATATCCACGCGCATCTACTGAATTCTTTAAGAAGAAGAGCGGCTCCCAAATCTCATCTCTGTGAATTAAGAATCCAATATCACAAGACTCCATTGTTTCGGTCACTCCAAAGGGAGGGCAGCGAATTGTGTAGTTGGTGTCATCTGTCATCTCAATCACTACGAAGAGAATACCAGGTCTGTCTAGTTTAGTTCCCTGTTTATCAATAAGAGCAGGCATGAAAATATTCGGCTGTGCCAAGAGATGTGCAAACTGACGATACTCTTTTAGTTTCTTGGGATTATTCAGAAAATTCATGAAATTATCATAGGACTTCTTGATGCGTGCAATGTAGGGATACTGTTGGGAGCGTTTCGGATTTAAGTTTTTTACGGCAAAGCGAGTGAGTTCAGCCGCAGTATATTGCTCATTTGATAGGGCAGGCGTATAGAATTCGAGCATCAGATTTCCAAAGTTAATGGAAGTGAAGAGTTTTACACCTGAAGGGCCACTAAAGAGTTCACGAAGGCGAAGGCGCACATCGGTTGCTGAATTCTTCTTGAAGAAGGGCGCAATGGCTGCAAAAAAGGATTCAGGGCGGCGAGAGAGACGATTATCGGCCGCGATGCGGAAAAAGCCTTCTGAGATCGGCTTCATTCTCATTGTCATTCCTTTTGTCACAAGCGAATCTGGATTCTGATGAAAATAGGCATCAAGAACACTCGGAACAAGACCGAGTTGCGGCTCGCCGCCTTTCATCTCCAAAGGAAACTTTGTGTCTTTTACGACGGTACGCTCGTGTGTACGATTCAGAACATCTTCATAGTTGATCCCTTCAATATCAGCATCCTCGTCATATGCATCCTCTTCGGCAGGTGCATCCTCGACTACCTCTTCAGCAACGGGTCCAGACTTCTTCTCCTCTTCACGCTGCTTCTTGAAGAACTCGATGAATTTTCCCTTCGATGTAAACTTTTTCTTAGTGAAGCAGCACGGTAGACCCCAGTGGGCTGGGTGCGCATCCTTATTCATAAATCCTACATATTTCATCTTTTCACGTTTGTAGACAGTTGCACCTGGGTCCTTCTTCTTCTTTGTATCGATTAAACGACCATTACAGAAGGGGCAGTGATTTGCAAGTTTCGGCTTTCCCTTAAATTCTTCATCAGCCTCTGGACGAAACTCACCCTCCTCCTCAAATTCACTCGGCCTGAGAGGTATTTCATCCTCAATGCAGAAATATTCAGAGCAGATATAGTATCGTTGGTCTTTCAGAGTTGTTCCATACTTTAGAACTGAAAATGTATTATCATCAATCTCCTTTTCCGTTGCATACGTATCCGCAAGTTTCGATTCTCCAGAAGGAACGGGGTTTTTGTAGGAGACTTCGATAAACTCGATTTCATTCTCTGCAATATTGGCCGCGTAGAGTTCTAACATGCGTTGATACTGTTTCTCACCGAGAACGGCAGGCTGACGCATCTGCGCAAATTGGCACATCTGGCCATATCCATTTTGTGTCGTCTGCCCCTCTCCAAATCCGAAGAGTGTTGGGTCAGCCTGTTGAAGGCGCTTAATAAAGTAGTTTGCAATGGAGAGTTTTGACTTCGATTCATCCACAGGCACAGCAACCTTAGGAGATTCCTGGCCAACCTCTTCAAAGGCGACTGCTTTAGCGAGAGTGGCAACGGCCGCCTTGTCGACCGGCTTTGCTACAGGGTAGGTCATCATAAGAGATAAAAGTGTAAGAACTCTCTGGAGATTTGTAATGGAATCCACACGTTCAATCTGAAATGTGTAGGTCGGATGGTGAGCGGTAATATTAATATCAATTCCTGGATTATATTTGAGTCTGAATACACTGTATTTAGGTACTACAGGTATAATCTCCTCGGCCCGCTCTGCAAATTCTTGGAATTCCATTTGCGCTTGTTTGTAGGTAATTTCAAAGGCCTCTGCGGTTTTTGTGATAATTGTCTCAGGCGGTATTTTCGTCGCCACAAGTTGTGACATGTAGAGTTGAACACGGTCCTGTGCATAGAAGTTACTGATTGCTTTGTAGCGAAGTGACATCAGTGAGGGTGAGTTAGGGGGCGGTGGAATCTCCTGGAAGAAACTTCCAAAGGCCTCGAGACGTTTGGATAGTTCGCGGCGCTCGATTTTATCTCCTTTGATTGTGATACTCGCCTGAAATGACATTTCATTTAGTTGCGGGTCCTCTGCAGCAAAGGGGAGTCCTTGAATTCCCTGTTGAATGCGCTGTCTGAAAAGTTCAGCACTCTCAGCCTCAAACTGGCGCTGTCCTTTACGAGGCTGAACAACAACTGCGGCTGTACCATCATCAAGAACTTGTAGAGTAGCGTATTCATCGCCAATGTCAATCTTGCCAAAGAGAAAGTCGTTTTTGGGCGCGGGATTCTTTTCACGAGCCCATTGAAGAATGAGGCATGGATCTGCAAGAGCAGGAACAGGAACACCACCCTTCAGTACATGGAGTTTTGTGACAGGCGTTGAGTCCTTGGGAAGAAGTCGTAGAAAAGGACGTACAAGGTCAACGGACTGTTCATAGAAGAGAGTATCCACTGTTTTGCTGTCGGTTCTATGGAGCCATACAAGACGTAGTGACTTAATTCCTTCAATCCGCAGATTTACATCACCTGAAAACTTTGCTAGACTCGGTTCAATGGTTTTCTTCAAGAGAACTTCGCGTGCTGTGAAATAGGTGCGGGCGCGTTTGAGTTCAACGGCTTGTTCCGCAGGAACTGTATCACCCTTCGTTGTGTTGGAGATATAATCCGAGTTAAAATACGGTTTGATATATCCGAGATAACGCGCCTCATTACCTAAGGTCTTCTGGGCAGCAACAATCTCAGAGAGCAAAAAGAGTCGAAGAATCGGTTCCTTTTTGGCATAGAGATAGGTATCCTCATAGAGAGTTCGGCTACGGGAAACAAGATTGATTGTCTTTTTATTTCCACCATCGTCGACGAAGGCCTTATTTCTATCAGCGGAAAGCGGATCATCAAAGGACATCGGTTTCTTTGAACCAGGCTCTAAGTAATATGCATCAAGTGCCTGGTATTTTTCAGTCTCTTCAGTGTATTCTGCAAGAAACTGGAACTGCGGAGCAAACTTGGCCTCATTTTTTTTATTATAAATGGCCAATTTGATATCATTGATTGTATAGAAAGGAAAAATATTGATCTCAATGACTTCAGTGGGTTCTTCGCCCGTTTCAAGAGGACTCTCAGTGAAATATTGGATTTCAAGAGTAATTGGACCAAAGGGGTCGGATAGACTCGTATAGAAATCAGGCTCAAAGAGTGTTTTCCAGAGATCAATTTCATCGGCAATAGAGCCGGCGATACTCTCTTGATTAGAGTTCTGACTGCCCTCCATCTATCTGTTATTCGGATATTGTCCCTATGACAAAACTCGACGCGTCTTTTTTAGAGTCATATTTCGGAGAGTCTGTGATTTTTACACCACAGTAAGAGACGGGGTGTGCAGAGAAGTCTTCGTAGGTGTAGATTCCTTGCTCCTCTGAAATTTTCAGGAGCCAGCCGAAATTATTCCAGAAATCGGGGCCGTGGCCAATAGTCGTTGTAATCATATGTGCCATTTCATGGAGAGCCACGAATGTCATGACATTCTCCTTGACAAGGGACTCGTTGTTTCCTTGGCGCTGTCGGAGACAGAGGTGAACGGATTCACCTTTATTGACGCTGTACGAGGTATGCTCAGCATCCGGAGTTGATTCGCTGATTCGCGAGGGGTCAGGCTTGAAGTTCTGTCTGAGTTGCTTGACCTGGAGTTTCTCAGGATAGGTGGCAATTAGATAATTGTAGAGTTTCTGCATGCGCTGGCGAACACGAGCAAGAAGATCAGCGGCCTCCTGTTTATCAGACATGTCGCGCACCTGGTAAGTATTTCCATCCACGGAACTCCTTACAGAAACCGTTGGATAGGCACTGGTCTGTATATTTGACAGGGCACTAAACATATTTTTTGATATGTTCTGGAGCCATGATGAGTCGGACATATCACTTACTAGTGCTTCCGATTTTTGCGTGATTTCTTATTAGCACGATGGGTCTTGCGCGCGGGGCGACGACGAGTCTTGCGTGCAGCACGGCGACGACGACGGCCACCTACACTATTTGGACCATTATTACTAGAATTGTTGCCTTCATTACCCATTTCGGCTGCCCTCATTTGAAGATTAGCATTGAAACCATTGCCATAGTTATTGGCCATGGATGCACCATTATTGGAAGCACCATTGTTAGAAGCGCCATTATTTTCAAATAAACTAGTATTAATCTTTGATAGATTCGTACTATTATTGTTATTCATTCTATAATCTCATACGATTTTTTATAAAAAATCAAATGAGAGTTTTAAAGAATTTACGCATTTAGTGCGATTTAGTTGATTTCCAGTGTGCGGCGGTTCACGTCAGGGTCGATCGTCGTCTGGTAGAAGACGGAAACCGGTACCTGCGGATTCGGGGGCTCACTGCGGAGCTGGTAGTTGGCATTGCGGAGGGACTGGCCGACCGTGTTGATGCCGATGAGCGCACCCGCACTGAGGAAGTTCTTGCCCTTGAGCGAGCCAGTGCCCATCGGGTTCTGCTGCGCCCAGACAGAGTTCGGGTCCTTCGGAAGGAGTTCACTCGGGGTCAGTTGGTCACGCGGGTAGCAGCCCGCAGGCGCCTGCGCATCACCAAAAGCAGCAGGGCCCTCGGCCGTGCCAAGATCAGCGAAGCCCTGCGTCACATTTGCAACTGCATCAGAGGGACCACTTGCATTTGTAGGGACGTCCGTCGTCTCCTTCTTGCGTCTGTCACCAGGCACGTCATTCTGCCCAGGCTCCTCCGCATAATTTGCAGCAGGGCTGAGCGTGCCCTCAAAGCCCTCACGTCTACCGAGGAGACCCGCCAGTGTCGGGTCAAGGATATAGAGTCCAGCCACAACAAGAACAACTAAGATTGCAGAAGTTACAACCGTGCGTGTATTGAGACCCATGGCCATTCTGATTCTGTTATAGGACAATCCTATATTTTTCGGAGAATCGGGAAAATTATCTTCAATCGGATTCTATATCCGAATCATCGGAATCCTCGCTATCATCCTGTACATCGCCATATTCGCGAAGATAGCGCTCCTTCAACTCCTCCACCTTTAGCCGGGCAATTGCTGACCGTAACTTTGCACGGCGAAGACGCTGGCGTTCACCAGATCGCTTATCGTCCATTTCAATCTCCATGGATGCATGGGATTCGGACAGAGGGATATCCGTAGATTCAATTAAGTCATTTGCTTGGGTGGACCCAGGCTGAATTACAATATTTCGGACCAGGGGCGCCTCTTCAGGAGTCGTGGCTCTCGGAGTCGTAGATTCAAGAAAACTTATCGGTATCCGGGGATTACTCTCAACAAATGATTGAACAGTAAAGAGCAGAACAAATCCTTTGCTCTGAATTTTAAAATGTTTGGGTACCCATCGAACGGAGACCCAACGCGACTCGGGTGTATAGTCAAACGGTGCAAACTCAAACTTCAGATTCTTTCGTAATTTCTCAATTGAGATTGCCGTCGTAAACCACGATACAATCTGCGGCTGTATAGTATTTACAAGAACATCACGAGATACCTCAATCTTTTCTGCTACAGGGGCAAGCACCTGCGCGGGCTTTGAGATATCAACAGGGTCTGTGACAATAGTAAAGTCACTCTCCTTCACATTTGCAACATACATGGAGTCCTTTGAATAGAAAACAGGCCCTTCCAGTAAAAGCTTCATTTCTGCGGGAAGTAGATAAAAATGGAATCCAAAGAATCCACAGGTAGCCCACAGGTAGTTCAATGCCGTCCGAAAAACAGCCAATGATTGAACGTATGATTATGTATCTTCAAAAGGAGGAGAGTCTCAAGAAACTACATCATTATGTTATGGACCCGCTTCTAAATCATATTCTGGAGAGGGTCTTTCCGTATATTGTGCTGACCTGTGTGCTTTTTGGACTGCTGCTTATATTGGCTATGTGTACATTTGCAGCCGTTGTCTTACAGATGAAGAATGCGTCTAGCCTACCAAATGTCTTTGCTCCTATGGTAGGAGATGGCGCTTGATAGGAATCAATTCGGCGACTTAGTTCGTAATTGGGTTCACTATGACAATCTTTCCCAAAATCTAAATCGTCAAATTCAAAATGCCCGGAAAGTGAAGGAGGAGTTTGAAGTAAAGATTATGAATTCCCTTAAAGACTACAAGATGGAAAATGCGATTATTCAGGTGGCCGGTGGAAAACTCAGCATTGCTGAGGAGAAACACACAAATCCTCTTACAAATTCGCGTATTGAAGAACTACTACATGAGTATTATGAGCGAACAGGGCGGAAGGCTGCAGATGAGACTGCGGAGATTATGAAGTTTCTCAAGGCGGAACGTGGCTCAACCACAAGCAAGAAACTTAAAAAGCAGACAGCCTAAATATGGGGCTCGAATACACTTTAGTATGGTCATCAATGTCTAACTTTCAACGGAAGTTCACGCACTGGCTGAATTCAGATGTATATTTAAATCACGGAACAGATCATGTAAAAAGACATTTTTTTCTACGAAGACTCATTGATACTATTTTGATTAATATGACAAAGGAGGGGTATTCATTTTGCCTTGGGCCCAATGAACTTGCACACAGTTTCTTCCGACTTGTCTTTTACACTCTTGAAAAGAGACGATACACAATCCCTCAAAATGAAGAGGCATATCCTGAAGACTTGGACTGGTATTTACATGTAGTTGGAGATGAGTGGTGGGATACACAGTGGGAACGATGGGACCAACTGGGAGATTTTTTTGAGAATCCGCTCTTTTCTGCAAAGATTCGCGGGATACTGCCACTCTTTATGTGGACTTTCGTAGACATCAACAATTCAAGAGCAACTTCAATGGGTGATGATTCAGAACACGAAGAAGAGGGTTATCAAAGGAAAAGGGATATTGATCCGTATGTACTCGACCAGATGAGTCGTAGTGGGACTACGAAGGCGGGGCGCTGGGAATAGCGTAGCGGCTTAGTTGCTCCACTTATTTGTGCTGAACGGCATCACGCCAATGTTATCAGCCTCTGACTTGTAGTGAGCCACCTTCTTATCAAATTGCAGGGCATCGGGGCTCTGCGGTGTTCCCTTTGCAACAGCAGTCGCGTCATGTGCACTCTGCGAAGGCTTCTGGCCATAGCAGTTTACACCGAACTTCATTTCAGGATTATCAAAGAACCCTCCATTTAATCCGGGATTTCCACAGGCCATGCGCTGGTCCTCAGGACCGGCTTGTAACTTCTCATAGGTATCCTTCTGGGTGGGGTAGACCGCCATCTGTCCCTTTACCCAGCCATAGTTACACCAATCAGCGCCCTGCTCCCATGACTGCTTAACCTGGTCATACGTCGCCAATTCGGCACCGAGTGCCTTACAGAGAGGCTCCGCATCATAGTATGTGAACGTATTCTTGCTTACGTTGAAAACTTGTGACCCACCTTGGGGCAGAATTTTCTCAACAACCGAGTTTGGCGGAGCATTACTATCTGAAATATCAGGTGGAGGTGCAGTGACAGGTGTCATAGGAGCAGCCGGTGCAGGCGGTTCCGTGTGCATGCCAAACGCAGTGCGCATAGATGCAATAATCTTATTCATACCATCATTGACCTGCTGGTTAAAATAGTAGAGTAAGATGAGAATTACAGAAACAAGTACTGCAAAACTCAGAAGTCCAAGCCACGGTATCGAGGATACAGTAGGCATATTTGGCATCGTAGGCATTGCAGGCAGATTTGGCATCATCTTACTTGCATTCCTCGACACATTTGTGGCAATCGTATTTATAGAATTTGTCACTCCAAGCGGCAAAATGCTATTCATTGATTTGATGCCTGTGTTTTGGGACATCTTCTCTGATAGGCAGAACGATTAGATTTCAGCAAGGCACCGTTGAATCTGCTGAACAAATGAAGGAATACTTATATCCTTGTAGGTTTTTCCCTCAATCTCTGAAACGCCGGGATATGAAAGACCAAA
>Ga0214921_10005661_pt1 | contig 17554 bp, 22 predicted proteins | sample LL1505_MetaG_FD_177992 | JGI IMG/M metagenome (GOLD analysis project Ga0214921, IMG submission 177992) | Freshwater microbial communities from Lake Lanier, Atlanta, Georgia, United States - LL-1505 | ecosystem: Environmental > Aquatic > Freshwater > Lake | place: USA: Georgia | collected...
TTTTTAAAATACGATAAGCTTGCTGACCAACTTAAAACACAATTTGAAATTAAATGATAAAAAATCAAATCAAAGAATTAATACTAAAAGCCGGAACTGATGTCAGTGGCAAATGGTTGAGCATTGACAATGCTGAAAAATTTGCAGAATTAATTGTAAAAGAATGTTTGGATTTTGTTGAATCTGCTGCCGCACAATCTGATGATGGCAGCGAGACACAGGCCTTGTTGTTGGCCTGTGCACTAGATATTTTAGATCACTTTGACATTGAACTAGACGAAAGCTTATAATGGAAATTCAACCCAAAGACACAAGCCGGGGACATTTTTATGTCAGCGTTTGCAAAAGTGCTGTACGTATTGCCGCAGGGTCCGCCCTTATTATGGGGTCACTGGTTGTATGTGGTGCGTTGCTTATTCTAGCAGAGATACTCGGGATTGTTGAGGAACTTGTATAATGGATAATGTATCAAGTGTAACTGCCTACAACAATGAAATGTTTCGTCGTACAGAAATCAACCGCCAGGAACGGCGTATTGAAGAACGTCGCGTCGAAGAGAGAAACATCAAACAACGACTTGAAATAAATGAACAAGCCCGTATAGAAATGAATCGTCTCATGAATCGGTCAGGCCAGAACGTAGATAAACTGGCTTAAAATTAATGAGTGCAAAATTTCCGTTTGATTACACACAGAAGCCGTTTGGTGCCATGGCGGCCACACAAGATCCCGATTGCCTTGCACACCTAGAAAATTTTAATCCCAGTTTGACCAATATGTTAATGGATCAAACTCTATCGCAAGAATTCTGTAAACAATACAAGAGTTGGATCGCCAGTTCTAAATTAAACACTTGGCGGGGACTTGATGAATTTGAATATGCTGTGATGGCCAATGGTACCACCGAAGTGTTTGATAAATTTTATATAAAAAACAGCACTCGACGATTTCGTTGTTTTAATGCAGAATACAAATATCATGAGTTGGCCTGGCGCAGTCATAGTTTAGGGTGGAAAAGAATCGAAGATGGTGATATCGAAGCCAATGACGCTGTGGTTATAAGTTTGCCATTCAGTGACACTGGTGATCAACATGCCCTACACACCACAGTCTTGGAACAATGTTCAAAGGTGGGAGTGCCTGTTTTGTTGGATTGTGCTTGGTTTGGTATCTGTCAAGGCATCAACTTTGATTTAACTCACCCGTGTATCACAGATGTGTCAGTTAGCTTGAGCAAGACTTTTCCAGTTGCACATGCTAGAATAGGCATGCGTTTGACCAGGATTGACAATGATGATGCATTATTTGTGTTGCAAAAAACAAACTATGTAAATCGGTTCGGTGCCGCACTGGGACTACATTTTATCAACAAGTTTGGTCCGGATTATATTGCGGAAAAGTACAGGGATACCCAATTGCAATTTTGCGAAATTCTTAGACTTGATCCCAGTCCAACTGTGTTGATGGGCACTAGTACTACAATGGGCACCGAGTACAATCGAGGTGGTGCAACCAATCGCCTGAGTTTTCATCGATTTCTACCTGAAAATCAGCACAGCCTGTTTTACCAAATTGCACGTGATCAGTTTGACCGAGAAGCATTTTTACAGTAAAATATGTGTGTTAACAAATAACATCACAGCATGACAGAATTCTTAGATCGACTAAACTGGTTTTTAATAGGTGGACTCACCATGTGGTGCTGGATCACTCTGGCTCCACTGATCAAAGAAATCTACAACGAATTACGGCCATCTACAACTCAAGAAAAGGAAAGATTCAGTGATTACCCTTAAACAATTCTTAGAAACCATCAACTATAAAATCACCGAAGGTGATAGTTATGGATGGCAGTGTTACGGCCCTGACGCACACACATTGAGTGCCTGGAACGGAGTACATGGCACCGGAGGATGGAGTGCCAACATTATATTTGATACCAAAAATCAAACTGTGTATGAAGTCGATGTCTGTGACTACACCAATGAACGTGCGTATCGTTTGATTAATCCTGAGTTTACTGCATCAATAACGCAAGAAGCTCAGGAACGAGGTGAATCGGCCAATCAAGCCTGGGACCATGTTGACTTTATCGATCTTGAAGTCGAAGATGATTGGTTGGAAAAAGCACAATCTATTGTTGCTGGCATTGAGTACGACAGTCGAATTCAAATCCCGGTGGATTTTTCAGACGAAGAGCTGTTGAAATACATGAAACTAGCACACGAACAAGACATCACATTTAATCAACTTGTGGTGCAAGCATTAACAGAGGCTATTAAACAAAGGAATGTTAATGATATCAATTGATGGGTTCACAGATCGACAAACTTCAATTGCAGATTTGCTATGGACTTGCCAAAGTCTAGCAGAAACAGAAGTTGTGATTAAAACATTTGGTGCCGAAGCCGAAGTGGTTCGAGATATGATTGTGGCTGCTTATCTCGACGACTATAAAGACACAAAACTAGCCAACATTGCTATTAACAAAATCCGGAATCTTTAATCATGAACGTTTTTAAACCACACCCCAATCTCAGCATCCGTACAACAGTGTCAGTTAACCTCAGTGCCGATCAGTGGGCACTGAACACACAGCAACATCCCAGAGTGATCATTGAAAAAGTTGCAGACTATCTCAACAAACGTGTGACTGCAGAATTTAACCGAGGCGAGTCAAGACACCACATAGAGAAGGCTGTGGAATCGTTGGCAGACGATTTTAAAATCTACGGTGCTTGTGATCCTACCAGTAAAGAAGTACTCAATGGATTGCTGGACGAGCTGTACAAGCACTGACTTAAAAACTTTGCTTGACAACAAATGTATAAACATATATAATAATGACTTAGGGCCGGTAGCTCATGTTGGTTAGAGCAGTAGACTCATAATCTATTGGTGGTGTGTTCGACTCACACCCGGCCTACCAAATTGCTCGGATGGTGAAATAGGTAGACACAAGAGACTTAAAATCTCTCGCTTTAAAAGGCGTGCCGGTTCGATTCCGGCTCCGAGCACCAAGTTATTTTGCAGAGACCCAATGAATAAAATCGCAAGCAGTCCTGACCGCCATACCTTTCAAAAAGAAGGGTATGTCAAACGTTGCGAAGAAGAAGGCAAGTTGCCTAATCCCGACTATATTGAAATGTACAAAACTTGGCGCGAACAGGATGAAGCTAATTTAGAAGATCCTGCTTGGCAGAAAGACAACATGGAGTACGATCTACGTAGCACTGAGTGGATTTTGGAAAAAGTTAGGGAAAGCAAAATGTATGCCCAACATCTTTATGCGGCCATGTGCAACAATGAATTCCAAAAAAACGAAGTTTGGCCCACACTCAAAGGAGAAACCTGGAGTTGCAGTTGGAGATATGCCGGCGGTATTATTGCCGACATGCGTGAAGAAGGCGACTACATTGATTGGTACTGCTCGGGCATACGTGGCGCTGCCTTGAATAATGAAGAGTTTAATAACCTCACCGAAGATCAAAAAATCATCTACAAAGAAAACCAAGCCCATGTATCTGAAAGTGTGGTTACCGACGAGGTCCGCAACGACCTTAAAAAACTGGGATGGAGTGTGATATCTGAGTTATGATTGCTGTGCTAACTGATCCTGCCAAAGGCGGAACTTTTCTAACTTGGTCCTTGTATTTTTTAGCAGGACACACAGATTACTATCATAGTGAGTCAAACCAACTACGAGTGGTTCCCGAGAATCCGTTAACTGAGTTAAACGCACACAACTTCCGACCCAATCAACCCGTGGATTTAGAAACATTTGATGCTGTGTTTGATGATTTAATAAATCGAAAAAACAACAATGATGTTGTTTACTTTCATAATTTTTGGCCTGGCCTTGACGACACCCAGTCGGCTGTGGAGAAAACACTTGCTCATGCACAACATTCAATAGTAATGACCACTTCAAACATGCAACCACTGTTTGAATGCAAGTACCAAGGCAGACTGCTGGGTTATAAGTTAAACAGCTCAACGGTTAGGAATCAAGACTGGGATTCACAGCTTGATGACTTTGTTGATTATTTTTACAGTGAAGATGAAAAATTTTGGAAAGAGTCAAATCTCGACAATGTCTGGGACAAGCGTGAGTTTCTAGCATTGAATCTAAGACCTTTTGAAGAAATACGCATAATTGATTTGGTGCCACCCACAGCTGGCTACTATCACTTAGACAGTCGAGATTTGTGGACATCATTTGATTATGCTGTAAAGGATTTGTTTGATCACATAGGCTGGAGTATTGATCAAACTCGATATAATACATGGTTACCTATATATCAACAATGGCGTGAGCGCCACTATGATCGTGTTAGATTTGGCTGGTACTTTGGCACTATCATACAGTCAATTCTTGTTGGGCGAAACATGGACCTTGAGAGATTTAATCTAGACATTGTGCGTGAAGCAGCCATACAGCACACAATCATGTACCAACACAATTTAAATTTCAAAACCTGGGGCTTGGAAAAATTCAACAACACCCAACAGTTACACCAACTGTTGGAACCAAACATACATGAATTGAACAAATATCATGAATGAAGTTGTGTTACATGGTTGCTCAGCCAGCCAGGTTAGTAGTATAATAAGTGAACTCAAAACACATGGTATGATGGTTGGCCGAGATTTTAATTTTTGGTATGTACCTGCTGTGCATGACAATTTTTCAATGGATCAAGAAAAATATGCAAGATTTGAGTTTGCGTCAGAAAGTATAGCTTCTTGGTTTGCATTAAAATTTAATTGAAGGAACAAATATGAAATGGTTTGATCGTTGGTTTGCCACTAAGTGTAAACAATCATTGGGGATTGAGGATGATACTCGTGAAGAAGATGTGTATCAACCTATGACAAGTACAAAACAAAGACGAAACAGCATTGTTAGAAGTCGAGATGACAACGACTTGCCCGAAGGCGGGCTAAACATCCAAGTAAAATCCGCACACGGTGGAAAAATTGTTATTTTCCGTAACTACGATGAACGCAATGATCGCAACTTGTACACCACATATCTAATTCACGACGGTGAAAACTTTGAGTCTAGCTTGGGCAAAATCATCACCATGGAAAGTATGAAGCTATGATTAAATCTGTTAACTCATCAGGCCGCTATATTCAAACTGGTAGTGGAATCCCCATGGGTCATTACTTCAGTCCAGGTGCACAAGGTGCAGGGCAGATGCGATTCAATACTAATTCTAATAACATAGAAGTCTGGGACGGTGTCGCCTGGAAGGAAATCAGCAACAACTATGCCAGTGTTGGCCTAACTAGTGAAGCTGAATCGTTGTTGGACTGGGCTCGTACCAAACGTGATGAAGATATGCGGTTTAAAAATTTGATGGAATCGCATCCAGGGCTCAAAGATCTCAAGGAAAAGCTGGATTTAATGACGTTACTTGTCAGCAAAGAGCAGTCAACACAAGACTAACAACATAAGAGTTTGGGCATAAATATGCTAGTTAATCTAGAGAGCCAAACTCATGTCATATGTTGTTACAAATACCCGTGGTCAAATAATTGCGGTGGTACAAGATGGTACCATCGATACAGTATCTACCAGTCAAACACTGGTGGGCAAAAATGTCACCCCTTACGGCGAATACGAAATAGAAAATCTTGTTCACCAATTGGAGAATTTTGCCAATGATACCCCGCCTGGAAATCCCATCGAGGGACAAATTTGGTGGGACACCAATAATAAACTGCTCAAAGGTTGGAACGGAACTGCTTGGGTATCGGTGAGCCCCGATGCTACGTCATTGAATGTCAATGATAAAATTGTAAAACGCGATGCGTATGGGGACTTTTCTGCTGGGATAGTCACAGCAACTGGTGTCTCGGCAAATTCAATAATTGTTAACGGTACCGGTGGAAACAGCACCTTGGGGTTTCGGGATTCTGATGGCAATGTTTTTGACACCAAAATTTACTACGCAAACGCTACCAACAACCTCAACATAGCTGTTAATTCAAACGTAATTGCCAGCTTTAGCCAAACTGGTGCCACATTTAACTATCCAGTCACTGTACCACAAACACCAACTGCCAATACACAAGCAGCCAGCAAAGGCTATGTTGACAGTGCTCTTGCTGCCGCACCCTACGGTCAAGGTACTGTCAGTTCTGTGGGTATCACTGCTGGCAATGGTATTATAGTTTCTGGTGGACCAATTACATCATCAGGTAATATCACAGTCAGTGTCAACGCTCAGTCCGGCTTTGGTGCCAACACTGTGATGGGACGAGACAGCTCTGGAAGTTTTTCAGCCAACACTGCCACTTTGTCTCGGGTATCAGCCAACATTGTTGTTTCAACTGGCAACGCATCGGGCAGTTATCTTAGAATGGTTGACAATGTTGGTGATGTCAATGATACATTTGTTTGGTATGAAAACGCCAGCCAATCAATCAAGTTACAAGTCAACGGAAATACTCCAGCAACGTTTAGCGCCAACGGCATTACATTTGGTTACCCAGTGACTTTGTCGGGGGCGCCAACTGCTAACAATCAAGCAACTACCAAACAGTATGTGGACACATCAATTGCCAACTCGGGCACAGTCACCAGCATCGGGTTGACAAATGGCGGTGGTATTGCTGTCAGTGGCAGCCCAATTACCACATCTGGCGACATCAGTGTTTCTGTTATACGTAGCAGTGATGCTACACCAAATTACATCGTTAGCCGTGACGCCAATGGCAGCTTTGCTGGCAATAGAATAAATGCCCAGTCAGTGTTTTCAAATGCTGTCACCATAACTGGCAGTGCCGGCAGTGCAAATCTTAATTTTGGTACAAATCAGGCTGTAGTTGCCTACTCTAATTCAGTTACTGAATTGTCAGTTTCAGTCAATGGCAATGCTGTGGCTGGGTTTTATCCCACTTATACAACATTTAACTATCCAGCCAATGTGCCGTTGACCCCAACCCAAGCCACACATGCTGCCTCCAAACAGTATGTTGACGGTGTGTTGTCCAATGCCATTGCCAATGTTGGTGGTGGCACTGTGTCCAGTGTGGGCATTACTCCAGGTTTTGGAATACAAGTCGGTAATTCTCCAGTGACCGCTGCTGGTTCTATCACAGTGGGAGTGGTGGCCAGTAGTACCAATACTCCCGACGCCATTATTAAACGAAACTCAGCAGGTGATTTCGCTGCCGGCAACATAACGGCTACCGGATCATTGACCGGCAATGGATTTTTGGTCAGACAAATAAATGGATTTGCTAGTCTCAATTTTACTGACAGCAGTGGATCAAATCTACAAACTGGCATTAGATACATTAACAGTTCCAGTGGTTTGGTGGTAAATGTCAATAATGGTACTCCGGTAACATTTTACAATGGCAACACTACCTTTTTACAACCAGTCCTGGTGCCAACTCCTACATTGAGTTCTAGTGCAACTACTAAAACCTACGTGGACAGCGCCGTTGCCAACGTGGCTGCTCAAAGCTATACTTTGCCCACGGCAACCGGCAGTACATTGGGTGGTGTCAAAGTTGGTGCAGGGTTGTCCATTAGCAATGGTGTTTTGACCACAGATCCTGGCGCAGTGACACTGAATACCACACAAACATTTACAGCGGTCAAGACATTTTCAAGTGGATTATTCAGCAATGGCGTGTTTAGTACCAACAATGCGTATAATTTTGGACCTGGTCCAAATGCTGGTAGAATTTCTGTGGCACCACTGGCAAATTTGTACACATTTGACAACATTGGCGGCGGTACTCCCATAGCCGGTTTGAGCCTAGTTGGCTTGAGCCTGAGCGGTAAAACAGCAGTTCCAACGCCCACTGGTGCAACCAATGCTTTTTTACGAGCCGACGGAACTTGGTCCACAGTGACTGGCACTGGTATTTCACAGATTGTAGCTGGCTCTGGATTAACTGGTGGCACTATAACCAGTCCAGGTGGTACCATCACTGTGGATAGCACAGTGTTGCGTAGCAATGTTGCACAAAGTGTTACTTCTTTAAAAACATTTACCGGCGGTGTTATCAGCCAGGCCTATAATTTTACGCCCACTGGTTCCAGTATTTTCTATGCTGATAACACATATCCCTCATACCAAGAACCCGTGGTTCAAATTGCAGTTGACAATTTTTATGCTCATCAATTTTATAAAAAGCGATTTGTAGTAGAAGGCAGTGCTGATTACACTACGCCCGGTAGTAACAGACCGCATGGTGGGGCAATAATTGGTATTGACAACGGCAGCCAGGGTGGAGCTGGTGTAAGCGGCTGGCACACACAAGCAGTACCAGGTTTGGGTATTGGAGTTGGCGCCCTAACTACCAATGCCGCATTTACAGGTGCTATGTTCCAAAGCACTGCGGGTCGAGCAAAAGGTCCGCAATTTGTACATTTAAGATGTTATTCAAGCTCAAGTACTACACCGGATGCAGTATTTGAAGTTAACGGTCGAGGTGATATTGCTATGGATGGCAATATCACAACCCCTGCTGGTGACTATGCTGAATACTTTGAGTGGGCAGATGGCAATCCTTCTGCAGAAGATAGAGTTGGGCGCAGTGTTACATTAATTGGCAATAAGATCAAACTTGCTGAACAAAATGATGCAGTGATTGGCATTATATCAGCAGTACCTGCCATCATTGGTGATGGGGCTGAACTTAAATGGAAAAATATGTATCTAACCGATGAATGGGGCCGAACCATCAATGAGCCATATCACGTGTTTATGTGGACTGACAAGGACGGCAAGTCACAAAGTTGTGCCAGTTACGAAGACCAAACTAACGTGCCCAGTGATGCTGTAAGGTCAGACACGGATCCTGCCGGCAATCCATTTGTGCGCTTGGCAATTAATCCTGACTATGATCCTGATACCAAGTACATCCCACGTAGCAAGCGCAAAGAATGGGCTCCTGTTGGTTTGCTAGGTAAACTACGTATGCGCAAAGGACAACCTGTGAATCCAAATTGGATCAAGCTGAGAGATATCACAGACTCTATAGAAGAGTATTTGGTAAAGTAAGTGGTTGACCTATTATAAATAAACCTATATAATTAGACTATCATGAAAACACAATATTGCAACATTTATTCAATATTAATGGGCCAGCACATGGGGCAGTGATAGATCTATTTCTAATAATCTATACAAAGCCCTGTTAAACAGGGCTTTTTCATTACAAAGGAAAAACAACAACGATGAACAAAGAAAACAAAGAAAAAACAACCAAAGAATTACGCGAAGCATTTAATGATCAGGATTATCCTGTGGTGTTAGATAAACAATCATTGGAGAAATTGATAAAAAATAAAATTTTGCGGGCCAGTGTGTATCAAAAAAACATTACTCAACGCAAAGAATTAATATAACGAACATTGGAGGTGCCGCCGTAATGGTATGGCAGCGGACTGTAACTCCGCCGGACTCAGGTCTCAATAGGTTCGATCCCTATCACCTCCACCAAAACACCTTGGTAGTTTAATGGTAAAACAGCGGATTTATATCCCGTGTGCAACAGATAATTGGCCAATGTGGGTTCGACTCCCGCCCAAGGTACCATTTTACATAGCAAAGATCGTGAGCGAAAGAAGGTCTAGCCAGCAATATCCTAACTGTCAAGGAAGTTATCCACCCCAATCCGCTACTGCTTAATTGCTGTACCTGTGTGGCTCACAGGATGAGTATGAGTTGGGGGAGACAAGCTCTGGGCTGATACCCCAGATCAAAGCTTGTTTCTTAAACACACGACAGTGATCTTTATTATGTACTAATTTAGATGGAGCATTAAATAGAAATACAATGAATCAAATCTTCAAAATTAACCCTGTCAAAATTAACCCTGTCCACACATTTGCCAAAAAAAACTACCAAGGCCTAATATGTCTTGATCCGTTCATGGGGGTCAGTATTAATTTGAATGGTGATGTTGGATTGTGCAGTTGTATCTACTGGCATCCCACTATTGTAGGCAATATTCTCGAAAACACTCTTGAAGAAATTCTACATAGTGAGCTAGCTCACAAGATTCGAAACTCTATTAGACAAGGCACCTACGAATACTGTGATGAAAGTCGATGTGGGATTATTATCAATGACCGCTTGACGCCGTTGGAACTGATTGATCGTACAGACAGACACGACAATTTGCCGTCAACATACGAGCGTGTGACACAGGCTGATGTAGTTGACATGCCTAGATACTTTTATATTGCCGGAGACCAAATCTGTAATCTTAGCTGTCCAAGTTGTAGAACTTCGGTGATTACCGAAGACGATGAACGAAAAACAGTACATGCTCAAGTGATGGAAACGCTAAACCAACAAGCATTTGGTGGGTCTGACCCTAGACCAATCACAGTTTATGTGAGCTCTAGTGGAGAGTTATTTGCTAGCCCACTTACATTGAACTTTTTAGAAAACTTTCCATTGGATCGTTATCCTCGAACTGAATTTAACTTTCAAAGCAATGGATTGCTGTTTAAAAAACGCTGGCATCGTATTGAACATTTGCAACACAACATATTCAATGTTGCCATCACTGCTGATAGTTCAAGGCCTGATGTCTACGCAAAATTGCGCAGAGGTGGCAAACTTGAGGATCTCAAAGAGAGTCTTGAGTTTGTTGCAACCCTTAGAGAAAAACTCAATTTTAAATTGTCCTTGCGTATAATTGTTCAAAAAGATAATGCCGATGAGATTGAAGAATTTTTTGATTTTGCCGCACAATACAATGTCACTGATGTTGAGTACCAACGTATTGCATTTTGGCAACAGGCATTTGACAAATACGATGAATTTGTCGAAGTAGATGTACTTGAACCCAGTCATCGTATGTATCAATCAACAATAGATGCTCTCAGGCGTGTAAAAAACAAACACGGTGACCGTGTGGTGTTTTATCATTTTAATTTACCATAATAGAAAAAAGGTAGTATATGCCAGCAGTATTCTTAGTCAGTGACACACATTTTGGGCACGCCGGTGTTTGTCATTTCACTCACCCGGATGATCCCACAGTGAAATTACGTCCTTGGACCGATCCTGCAGAGATGGATGAGGAAATGATTCGACGTTGGAACAACCGTGTGCGACCCAACGACAAGGTGTACCATTTGGGCGATGTTGTTATCAACCGCAAAAGTTTAAAAACATTAGCTCGCTTGAACGGTGACAAAGTGTTGATCCGCGGCAACCACGACATTTTTAGAGATGATGAGTACCGCGAATACTTCCGTGAGTTGCGGGCTTATCATGTCATGAATGGAATGATTTTGAGTCATATCCCGGTACACGAAGCCAGTTTGGGCAGGTTTGGTACAAACATTCATGGACATCTGCATGCTAGCCGTGTTAAAAAAGTGCGTGGGTACGATGTCAAAACAGGTACTATGTTGTACAGCACGGAAGTTGACCCTAGATACCACTGTGTGTGCGTGGAGCAAACCGATTACACACCCATTTTATTCGAAGATGTGATCAAACGCATTGAATCCGAAGGTGGAAAGGTGGGCTTTAAAAACGGTAACGGACCCGCAATGTAACGGTTGACCGGGAATCCACAATCAGTTATACTATAGCAAGAAGTAAATTTCTTTAATTAATTTTTGCAAGGAACGTAAAATGGTTGGTCCAATTACACTGGGTAGTAAAAACATCGTCGGTACTTTCAATGCCTATCAAGATAACAGTACAACGTATCCGGTTGGATTTGCGTACACATATGATATCAATGGTGATGGCACAGATGAAATTGTTTTTGCCGGGTTTGAAACAAATGAGCCCAAGGCTGGATCATATTCAAACACCAACGTAGAAATTTACGGATGGGTCAATGGCAAGTTACAATCTATTACTGCACAATGGCTTCCCGACGGAACCAATCAGGTCCAGGGGGTCGGTGACATTGGGTTTGGCGACTTCAACGGAGATGGTAAAGTAGATATGTTCCTGTCGGCATACACAGATCGAGACCTTGCAGCCGAAGTGTATGTGATGATCAACAAAGGAAGTTACTTTCAACGAGTCAGTCTTGGTTCAGAAAAATACCAACATGGCATTGCAGTAGGTGACATCAACAAAGACGGGTATGATGATGTGTATGCCTCAAATTTCCCCACTACATCGATTTACTGGGGTGGTCCCAACGGCCTGACTAAATCTGTCACCACAGGCGGATATGGGGTGGGCATGGGTGCTGTACTTGGAGATTTCTTAGGTAACGGCACAGTATCAGTTATTGTCACTGACAACAATTCGACCAGGGCCGATGATAATACTCTATTTTCCATTGCCGTCAATAATGGTGTGGCAACCTTGACCAAAGTTTCTAGTTTACCACAACCGTTGTTAGTTAATGCCGCAAACGGCATAAAAAGCCATGATGTTCGTGTCGAGTCTTTGGATTTTAACAACGACGGCAAGCTTGATGTAATTTTGTTTAGTCGAGCCAAGGCCGCGATGCCAGACCCTTGGCCCGAGTTATCACGTATTCAATTTTATAAAAATACAGGTTCTGGAACATTTGAGGATGTTACCTCTACTATGTTATCTGGATACAACATTGACAGCAATGTTGCTTATAGTCCAGTGTTTAGAGATTTTAACGGCGACGGAAAAATAGATATTTTTTTAAGTGACAACAGTTTTGGTGATGTGCATGACTCTACCACAATGTTAATCCAGCAATCTAATGGTACTTTTGTGGACACTGCTCGAAGCATTTTATCATCAGCAGTGTCGCCCAATGGTGGCCTTGCTACTGTGGCAAAAGGTCCCGACGGCAACTACTATCTTATCACATCATACGAAGAGGTATGGAAACCAGGAGTGCCCACCATAATTACACAGCAACAAATTATTTGGCCCACAACAGTTGTAAAAACGCCGGTTGTGGTTGCTCCGGTGCCCAGTTATGCCTTGAGTTCTGGCAGCATCTCAGTCAACGAAGGTGCCAGTGCTACCTTTACATTGACCACCACCAACGTGGCATCTGGAACGGCGGTTCCTTACACCTTATCAGGTATCAATGCATCCGACATCACTGGTGGTGCTCTAACCGGTAGCGCCATAGTTGATTCCAGAGGTGTTGCAACTATCACTGTGAACATTGTTGCTGACTCACTAACCGAAGGTGCAGAGACTTTGACTGTTACTGCCAGTGGAGTCACTGCATCGACTGTTATTAATGATACTTCAAAATCTGTACCAACTTATTCTTTATCTTCAAACAGCACTTCTGTAAATGAAGGTGCTAGTGCTACCTTTACTTTAACAACCACAAACGTTGCTTCGGGCACCTCTATACCATATACATTGTCGGGCATCAATGCAACTGATGTATCTGGTGGACTGCTCACTGGCTCTGTTACAGTTAACTCCAGCGGAGTGGCAACAATTAGCGTGGGCATTGTTGCTGACAGCCTAACTGAGGGCACAGAGACACTGACTGTCACTGCGCAAAGCAAAACTGCATCGATTACAATTGCTGACACTTCGACTACACCAGTTGTGACTACATTTGATGTTGCAGTAAGTGATAAACCTTGGGGATCACTGTACCAGGCATTTAATGCTGGGAACCCAGGACATAGTAACCAACAAACTGGCTCTATAATTTCGTTGTCAGGTTATTTGCAAGTGTCCGAAACTATCAACGGAAATGGCACCAGTGGTGTACTAAAAGTAACCAACAATCACATAGCCATTGTTTTAGACGACGATTGCAACAGTCATTTTACCAATCAAAATATGCCACGAATCAGCGGTGTTTCAAGGATTGAATTAGCCAATGGTGATAACCTTGTTGATCTCACTAGTACAAGATACAGTCTTGGTGATATCACCATTGTTGGTGGCAAAGATGCTGACATCATTTGGTCTAGCAGTGGCAATGATACGCTGATTGGTGGACTAGGTAAAAATACATTGTACGGTGGTGCTGGCAAAGATCAGTTTGTGTTTAACGTGGCATTAAATGATGCCAGCACCATAATGGATTTTGAACATGGTATTGACCATATTGATTTAGACCGTGCTATTTTTACAAAATTCACTGCTGGACAATCCATTGATGGTAATATTGCATTTGGCTTGGACAAACAAACTGCAAACAGTTTTATTGTGTACGACAGCGGTGTTGTGTATTATGACGCTGACGGAGCTGGTGGACAGTCACCGGTTGCTGTTGCCAAGTTGATTGGTACACCAACATTGACTGCCGCTGACTTTTTAATTCTATAAATGTATCGGCTTTGCAAATATTTAATATATAATTAATGCTAGGAAAAATCAAACTAATCGAAGCAGATATCGCTGACGCAGCCATAGACGGTCGCGGGGCAATTTATAGCTTTTTGCCCAAGGATCCCATTGTTGAATTTGTTTATATTGACACTAAGCAAGGTGTGTCACGTGGCCATCACTATCACAAAGAATTTGATGAGTACATTGTAATGGTGCACGGTGAAGGTATTTACTTGGAGCCGCTAGATGATGGATCTATTAGAAAAATAGTTGTTGGTGCAGGTCAAGCCATTTATATTCCAATTGGCACTGCACATACTTTTGTGCCACTCACTGATTGTAAAAGCGTGAGTATGCTGACACGTTGTTGGGATGATTGTCAAGAACCAATAACTAGATATTCATCATGAAAGTACTGCTACTAGGAGCGTCGGGGTTTATTGGGTCAGCCGTTCAACGACAACGTCCTGACTGGGATTGGGTGTGCCCCACCAGCACTGAGCTAGACCTAATGGATATCAATCAGTGCTCTAATTTCAATGTCAATGTTGATGTCATAGTCAATTGCGCTGGATTTTACGGTGGCCTAGTTTTTAATAAAATACATGCTGACAAGATCATGTACAAGAACACTGCCATGTTTTATAACATAGTAGACATGGTAGAGCGTACTAAACCTAAGAAATTTATTCAAATAGGCAGCGCCTGCATTTATCCCAAATCTGTCTCTGGGGTGTTAACTGAAACAGATTTAACATCCACTGATTTCCACGAAAGTGTGGTCTACAGCGCACTAGCAAAACATTATCAACTAAAAAGCCTGCAACAAAAAAAATGGGCATGGGACTATCTAATATTGACCAACGTGTATGGTCCGGGTGAATCACTGGATCCTGTACACAGCCATTTTGTTGGCAGCGTCGTGAATCGGCTGTTGTCTGACAATAGTCAATTTACCATGATGGGAACTGGTGAGGCGGTACGAGACTTTTTGTATATCAACAACGCTGCCGAAATTATTTGTAAGTTTTGTGAACTACCAACTGGCACGTGTGAGCCAGTGAATGTAAGCACTGGTGTGGGACATTCTATCAAAGAATTAACACAACAATTGATCCCAGCGTCAACTAACCTAATTTGGGGCAGTGAAAAAGACAATGGTACCTTGTTTAAAGTATTGTCTAATAAAAAAATGCTGGACATCATTGGTGATGTTGATTTTTTAGATGTCCAACAAGGGTTGTCAAATACTTTGGAATTTTACCAAAAACGGTTGACAGCAAATGATAAATAACGTATACTAGATGCATACGTTGTAAAAAACGTGTTAAATTTAAAGAAATAAAATGAAAAACTGTTCGATCCAATTGCAGAAACATGAAAGTGCCAAACAGGCAGGCTTTATGCCCACCTGCTGGTCCACGACAAGTAATGATCGTACACCAGAGATTTTCCAAGGGTCCCCGGAGACCGTAGTGTAAAGTAAAACATACACCGCAAACTTCAAGGACCCTGGAACTAAAAACTCCAGGGTTTTTCATTTAGTGCTCAAGGAAACGAGGTCCTGTTAAAGCACTCTAAAAAATAAACAAACGGGCGGCGACTAGGATGGAATCCCTCTTGTGGGAGGAAAAATTAGATCGTATTAAAGCATTCTTTAAGAACAGGCAGCCTAAGTATTTTAGAGTGCTTTAATACACGCATTTGTAAGAGTGTGTTAGAAACGGTAATGTAGCAAAGTGGTCATGCACCTTCTTCATACGGAGGCAAACGCTGGTTCAAATCCAGCCATTACCACCAAAAGAATGTATCCATAGTGTAATGGCAGCATCGCGGTCTCCAAAACCGTCAGTCTAGGTTCGAGTCCTAGTGGGTACGCCAAGTTTTAGTCAGCCAACAAGAAGTCGGTACTTTCGTTGAAGTCAAGTATGAGAATAACAGATCTCACAGTTGATGTCCAGGAGGTAGCAGTTGTTGCTAGATTAATCATTGGAACTGACAGTGATGCGGATTCAATTAATGTACAATCACTTGTATTGTAATAAGTGTTTGGCAACCAAAACGGTGGTGTCACCTCGGTCAGTGGGATTTTGACTGCGCCTGGGTTGACTGTGTAAGCAACCACCGTTGCAGTTTGGCAATCATTTATTGGTATTGCAACACGATTGCTGATGTCAATATGAGCAAACCCAATCGCATCAATTGCTAGAAATGCGGTGTTTTTAACAGACAAGCCCAATGTTTCAAACGTGCTCCAAGTTTCGGTCAAGTCATTACTGGGGATCCAAGCTGAGGTATTTGTACTACCGGCCAGCAAGTCGGGATGGGCAACAAGATATGCTTGCGCTTCTGCAACGATGGCAGAACAATCAATTGGGAGTGTGTTGAAGTTTTTCATAATGGTATTTATTCTAAATTAAAAATTGGGGGATTAGTATAATGGGATTACGGCAGCTTTGCAAGCTGTTTATGAGAGTTCGATTCTCTCATCCTCCACCAAAAATTACATGTATATCCCAGCAATATTTATACCCCTTTCGCCAAGTTGGTCTAAGGCACTGGATTTTGATTCCAGCATTCCGAGGTTCGAATCCTTGAAGGGGTGCCAAAAAAACTGTTGTAAAAATACAACAAACATTGCAGTTGACCATTAAATGATGATCTGCTACAATAGAAACAAGTTAAGAAATTAACTGAAATTGCAAAAGACCCTAGAAGTTGCAGGGGTTTTGCAACGCAGATTGACTGGTATTGCACATTGTGTTATACTAGAGACTAGTTAGAAATTAACTAGATGTTCTTTAAAAATGTGATGTTTTAAGTAACCCGCAAGGGTTGCTATTTTAAAATGTATTAAAGGTTACCTACACCGTTAGGGATCTAAGGCGAGGACAGTGGGGCCGCCCACGCTCAAGCTAGATCTATGAAACCGGGCAGAAATGTCCAGAAAAGCGGCGGAGCATGTAGGCAGTAATGACCGTGCAGGCCTATAGCAGACGGTGCTATAGGTAGACATAGATGCACAATGGTTCCTTTAGTATATTTTAATATAGTAGATAATTTTTATAGTCAAGCATCGATAAGGTATCGTGTATGGACGCATACACTATTCGGGTCACAGCGGCCGGCGACTGATCCTGATATAACTGCATCGGCTATGGAACGGAAGCACCGGACTCCTAAATTGGCATTCTCGGTGCTTGACTATAAGAATTTGGTCTTAAAGTGTTCATGGACGCACGACGGCTTGTCACGCCGTAAGAGTGGGGATCGTTACCCCCTAAGACCGCCAAATATATTCC
>Ga0214921_10005662_pt1 | contig 17554 bp, 30 predicted proteins | sample LL1505_MetaG_FD_177992 | JGI IMG/M metagenome (GOLD analysis project Ga0214921, IMG submission 177992) | Freshwater microbial communities from Lake Lanier, Atlanta, Georgia, United States - LL-1505 | ecosystem: Environmental > Aquatic > Freshwater > Lake | place: USA: Georgia | collected...
CCCCAATTGTAAGCAGCAACGACTAATGATGGATACGTAAAAATTTTAAAATAACGTGATAGCAATATTGCAGCAGCTGTTGAAGCTGAATATGGATTTGATGGATCAAAATTAACGCCTACGTCGCGTCTAACTTGTTCCAGTGCAATCGGTGTTAATTGAAAAATTCCGCGAGCACCCGCAGCACTAGTTTCATCTCTAAATGTTCCCCTTGTTTCGTATGTCGCAATTGAATTTAAAAGTCCATATGGCAATTGGTATGCACTTTCAAGCGCAGGCCATACATTCTGACGCAATCTAATGAGGGTATAAGCATCAATAACCATAATTTTGGAATTTCGTAACTTGTGACGTTATTTTTTAAATTAGGCCAATTGGAGAACTTTGCTTGTTGCAGTAATAACTGCTGTGGATGTTTCTTTATCAATTGTTAGATAGCCTTGGCAAATGATGTTGTAATCCTGACCATTTGCATCTTTTTGGCTTTTGATTGGTACATCTATATCTAAATTTTTAAACAAAAACTCTTTACCATTTTCAAAAACACGCCATACGTGATCCATTGAACCACGCCCTGGTTGTCCGCGACTTTTGTTAAATCTTATTTGATATGTTTTCATACAATTTCAGCTGCGGGTGCAATACATTGATTAATCGACAAATTTTGTATTGGACGCAAACCTATGTTGAAATGTATAAATTTTATTGGTGCATCAGCCTCATGCCTACTAAAGCTATGAGGCAGCCAAGCATTTGTAAACACTAATAAACCAGGTTTTGGAGTAAAGTTTATTGCATTGCTTGCAAATGTAGCTTGACCTATGTCTTTTTCATTCCACGAAATCATTGTTTTTGCAGCTCTTGGGTCATGAAAAACAACCTTTGAGCAATTTTCAGGTGTTTCAAGAAAATAAAAACCTACCATTTGTGAACCGCCACCATGAACGTGCTGTTCCATCGCTGAATGTTTGTAATGTTCTTGACAAAACATTTCAGAAAAATAAACCTCAAATCCTTCTAAGTTGTAACCTTGCTCATTAAGCAAATTCATTGCTGTGCCACCAACGTAATATTGAAAAGGCAAAATTTCTGATTTATCAAACAAATTTCCAGTCATGTGAACTGGATAAATTTCATTTAATTTTTGTTTACGAACTTCAGTTAAAGCATCTTCAGCAACTTTGCTAACTGCTTCTAAAAAATCTAGCTTTTCATTGTGATAAATAATTGTTGGAAAATAGATGTTTGCATTGATTACATCTTGTTTTGGTGTTTCAGCAGCAGCGCACATAGTTAACCTTGTGTTAATGCTTTAATTTGAGCAGTTAAGGCATTGACTTGGGCTATTAATTCTTCTTTTGTCGGTTGTAATATAGGTGCTATTACAACTGGTTCAGGTTTAACAAAAGTATAGCCGTTATAAATAGACCCAATATCACATTCAATGTTTTCAACATTGATACAAATCATATTTTTTGGGGGTGTCCATTCAGACACGCCATCCCAAAACGCAATGTTTTCAACAATGTTTTGGCTATTAATTAGTGCATATCTTTGCATATTAAACTCCAGCATAAACTGTTACAACAACTCTACCCGCACCACCTGCACCAGATGAAGAATTATTCATAGCCCCACCACCCCCACCGCCAGGTTGCGCCCCTGGTAATGCACAAGAACCTGCTGCTGATGCACTTCCATTACCACCAAAAGAACTTATGCCTCCAGTACCCGTATTGCAAGACCTTGTGCCACCACCACCGCCACCGCCCCAAACAGAATTACCACCTTTTCTGTTTTGTGCTGAACACGCATCTCCTCCACCGCCTCCACCACCTCTGTAATAGCCACTGTTTGCTGCGTTCCAACCAGGTTGAAGTCCAGAATAAATTGCAGGCGCGCCTTCATAATTTACCCAACTGGTTGCAGCAGCTACATAAAATGCAAAATTTACATTTGGACCACCTCCACATATTTGAGCCCCACCTATCCCGCCTCTGCCACCAGTAGTTCCACTTCCTACGCCTCCACCACCACCAGTAGCTAAAACATGAGAGCCAAAAGTTGAAGTTCCACCAGTAGCACCACAATTATTACTTGTTCTTGCTGCACCGCCAGCACCAACTGTTACAGTCACAGTAGAAGCTAAACACGCAATAGACATCCAACGATAGTTATACCCACCACCACCGCCACCTCCAGTACTGCTAAAGTCCGTTCTAGCCCCTGAACCTCCACCACCCCATGCTTGAATTAAAACACGTGCAGTTGTTCCATAACCTGATGGTTTAGTCCAAGTACCTGATGAATTAAATGTGCAAGTTTTAGCACCTGGGACACCATTAGTTATTGTTTGATTAGGCCATGATCCAGTAATTGTGATACCACAACCTTGCACAAGTGAGGGAGTTGCTGTTCCTGTACCACCATTGGCAATTGGTAAGGCTGTTCCCGAATAAGTAACAGCTAAAGTTCCACTGCTTGTGATAGGACTTCCTGAAACACTAAAGACACTTGGAACAGTCATTCCAACACTTGTAACACCACCGCTAAATGTAACAAATGTAGGTGGTGAAGCACCATTACTTTGAAGAACTTGACCAGCTGTGCCTGCTGCACTTACTTTTGCACTTGATCCAGTGCCATAAGCAACGCCACCCGCAGTTAATGGTGGCTGTATTGTTCCAGGATTAATTACAAAACTCATTTTTTTAGCCTTTCGTAAAATTCAATTAATGCGTTTGCTCGTTCAATTGCTTCATCACCTTGTCTTGCGATGTCGATAAGAGTTGCAGCAGCTGCTCCATCAATTTCGCATCTTGCTGTTTTGACAAGTGTGGTGGCAACGGCGGGAGAACTGGGCATATTGTCGCAACTGGTTGCGGGGATTGACAAGCGCAAATCACCATTGGAAACAGAATTACGCAAACTTTTAACTTTTTCATTGATTGTTTGAATTTGTTGCTCGTATTGCAAAATCACTTTGTTTACTTCTAGATCATTAGCTTCCTGAACTTTTATTACACGATCAAGTGCTTCAATTTGCAAATTAGCAAAATTTTTGGCTGCAAGCCTATCTGCATCATGCCATCCCTTTGTGTAACTGCCGAAACATATCAGTCCAATCAAAATCATTAACAAAAAAAGATTACGCAAATCAAGCATTTTTTATTGTCCTGGTTCAGTATCTTTTTTTGCCCAAATTGCAGCACCATGCGCCCCTGAAATAATACCGATTGCCTGTGCAAAATCTACTAAATTAACTACTCCATTGTGTGCAGCGTTATAAGTTGCACCTAAAATTGTTGTCAAAGTAGTTAAAACCCATGACCATCGTGCTAGATCATGCGTTTGGTTATCTTTTCCAGTAACAAGATGCTTCAAAAATTCAGGCAAGGGTTAACCCTTCTGAAAAACGATCAAGCGCATAAATTACTGATTTTGGATTTTGCTGCGCCCTTGATCCTGGTAAGCTCGCCCAAGTGCCTGAAGCACGTTGAATTGCACCCTCAATATCACCATCACGCAATAAATCAATTACACCAAGTTCATTTAACAATCTAATGGCTGCTTCATCTTGCGATTGTGGAGAAAAATCGGGTAAACGCGGATTTTGTTCACGAAGTCGCTGCCATGTTGGACGAATAAACTGATATGCGCCTGCTGCTGTTGAAACGCAACCCGATCCAAGACCTGAAGCATTACAAATTGAATAAGATAGTCTTACTGGACGAAGTTCGCCAGTAATAACTGGATGATCTGAAAAGTCGCTAAACTGATTGCCACCATAAAATATTCCATATGCTTTGTCGTTGATAACGTCACGCGGATAAACATGTTCAGATGAACGCAACATAAATAAAAATGCTGCAATGCGTTTTGATATTTCATCTGAATCATTTGTTGGCAGTAAATTTGTCATTCTTTGCCCTCCAATTGGATTTATTTCAGGATTCAAATCTGATTCGCGCGGGGCTTCAGATGTATCCTGGTCTGCGACACTAATTTGTGCAGCTTGTGCATTATTAGGTCTTAGGAACAAAAAAGCCCCGACAAGCAGGGCTAGGAGGCCAATACCTCGATTTTGGATAGTCATTTAACCCCCAAATGTCGAATACGCATAGGCAAGTTGACCACCAGCTGCATCAGCAATGGCATAAAGATCGTCCTGTGGTACTACTGTGTCAAATAAAATTGTTGTACCAGGAGTAAGTTGTAACCAAGAACTAATAGAAGCTTGTGAAGAAAAGTCTATGTAAATAATTTGATTAGAAGTTGAAGCATTACGAAATCCAAGAAAATTTCGTTTGCCAATTGGTTGATCTAAAAATTTAATAGATGTTGTCCCGATCACCTGTGATAAGGATGTAACTGAAGCGTAACGATAAACTTCTCGAATACTTAAAGTATCTCCACTTACAGTATTTCGAGATGTGGTTTGCAGACCAGGTTCAGGCCGAGATGGTAAATTGTGCGGTGAACCAGGAATAAATGTTGGGGATTCCCATGGCAACAAGTCACTTACATATCGAACTGGTGGAAAGTCATCCGCTGCCATAAGAACCTCTTGCGATTACTTTGTATAAGCCCGAACCAAAACACCCTCAAAGAAAACATCTATATTGAGAGTTGCTGAAGCCTCGTAACTTGTCAGTTGAATAGTTAATGTGCTACGTCCAGAGATAATTCTTGGATAAGGAAATAAATTAATGATATTTCCGTTTGTTGAATAGTTTTCTAAATCAACAGCTGCATTTGTAAACTGCTCATTTGATCCTGAATCAGTAATTAAAACGCGAGCCAATGGTGCAGTTTTATTTGATACTGTTTGACTTGCTGCTGCAATATTTGCACGATGATGCAAACCAACCATAATGAAATCAGCGTTAGCTGTAACATTCAATGTTTGAGATTGCGATGCACCCGCTGTCAGTGATGAAAACGTCAGGTTATATCCATAAGGGGTCAGCAGCAGTGGGCGACCCTGATAAAACTTTGAAGCATAGGCTTCAATTTCACCTATACCATAGTATTCCGATTGCATTTGATTAGCCCCATAAGGTCAAAAATTTATGCAGGGTTTTGATCGGAATCCCTGCAAACCGAGTGCGCCACAAATAGCGCAAATTCGCATTACTGCGATGCACGCATGAAGTAACCATCCAAAATCACGCCAACGCGGGCATTAAATCCAGATGGAGTAGCAACCGCTGCGGGGAATCGAATGACAACTTCAAAGTTGACAGCGGGTTGCAATGCAATTGTAGGATCGATGTAGTAAGGACGACCTGAAGCACGCATATTGACTGCGCCAACTTCAGCAGTGGTTGCTGAGTTAGAAGCATAAGCAGCATCCAAAGCAAAATTAGCCTTGGGTGGGAACGCAATCATTGGAGTTTCGCGCAGATAGTTTTTGCTGAGAATATTCAGCTCTAACATTCCACTTTGATAGAAACTATTAACGTCTGCAAGTTGTGCTGAAACAGCTGCTGCTGCTGTTGCATTAAACAATGCAGGGCTTGCAATTGTGTATGTATTAGCAGTTGAAACTGAACCAGGGAAGAAAATAACTTCAATGCTTTCAATCATGAACGCTTTACCTGAAGGCAAAGTATTGGGTAGTTCAAGATTTGTATCCCATAAAGTTTTAGCTGTGCCTGCTGTACCACCCAATGCAGAAGTCAAACCCTGACCAACTGGTGCAGAGAAAAACGTCAATTGGGAAGTGCCTGCTGTGGCATAAAGTTGGTAGTCATAAAATCGTTGACGGACGATTTCAGATTGCGACGGATTCGTTACACGACGCGCATTAAAGTCTGCTGCTGTTGGCAATGCCATGATAATAACCTTTCAAGGAATTAATAATAAGTCGTAACGCCTTCACGACGCGCTGCCGAGCCGTTCAGGAGGGGAGTACCGCTAGTGTATGCGGACAAAAGAGGAGTTGGGCCTGGGCGCATGTATGCGTTCATACCAGTTGTTCCGCGAATCGGGCCAACGCGATTTGTGCCTTGTGCAACCATTGCGGGAGACATATAACCCAAAGGCAATGAAGCGGGTACAAAACCTTTTAACAGATCATGTGCCTGAACTGTCAATGATGCCATTGCAGCTTTTTTGCTGAAACCGCGGGTTACTTTGTTAAGTGCTTGACCAACAACAACTGTGATTACAGCGCGAACTGCATCACCAGCACCAATTGAGCCTGGTGTTACTTGTAATGATGTTGGTAGGAATCGTTTGATTTGACCATGAACAATGTCAAATACAACTGCGCCTGCGCCTGCCATTAATGCTTCACGCACGTCACGCAGATAAGTGCTTGCCATGCCTGTGCCAATTGGATTGCGACGACGCATAACAGCCCGACGCATCATGTGCATAGGATTACGACGTTTTACGCGACGACGTACAGTTGTTGTCATTGTCATTGGATTTTTGCGAACACGTGAATGTGTACGACGTTTCGCTGCTGTTTTGCGACGGCTTGTTCTCCGACGCGGATTAATTAAAAGCATCTCTGCCATTATGTCACCTCATTAGGTTAAAAAGTTGCGATAAATATCGCGCTTATTTGTCAGAAGCATCAACAATTCCACGTTCAGTAAAAGTGTAATTGCCACCAATCAAAAACAGTTGTTTCCCATCAGGAGATACTATAAACATAGGTCTGTCCTTTTTGTGAAACTTGTGAATATATTTCTCAAACTTTCCATCTCGAATTGTGCTGTAAAGAATACCATCAACTTCACCAATTGCAACCCCTACACGCGGGATTTTTGGGATATTTATGCGTCCAATTGGTTCAGGATCATGGCCTGAGAATCTTTCGTATAAATCCGATGCCTGGTCAACTAAGTCTGATACCCTGCGCGATGCGCCTGCGCGGGACGATGCGGGAACTGGATTTTTTTTGCTTTTTGTTGTTTTTTTAGGACGCACGTTCTTAGAAACATGCTTTTTTTTCAATAATTCTGGCATATCGCAATCCCAATCAGCTAGTGCTAGGTTAATGGGTGAAAAGGGATCAGCAGCTGCTGCTGCATTTGTAAGTTTAGATCGCATACCGCCCATACGCGCACAAAATGAATCACGCCTAGCAGCAGAAACTTCACTGCGCCTTGCTTGTTTAAGGCTAACTGGACGTTTTATAGCCATTATTTGTAAGTCTTAATACGCAAAGTAACGCCAGGATGCGATTTTAGAATTGCATTTGCATAGTCTTGTGCCTGTGCTTTTGTGGCAAACATAGCAACAGTTTCAAATACTGAACCCGCTGAACCTAATGAACGCTTTGCTTCTACGCAATATTTGAAATTGCTATAGCTGCTTGATCTAGCTGGTGCTGCCATAGGATTCAATTGAGTTTGTGAACCTTTACGACCAGTGGCAGGGTTGGTTTTTTGACTATTTTTAGCAGTAATGCCAAAAAAATCTTCTAGTTTTTTCTTTGCACTTGCAACAGTCATTTCAGGACCACCATTAAGTTTAATTCCAATTTGACCTTTTGTTTTTTTAACACTTACTACACGACCAGTATTTGAATAGTCAAATAGCATTTTTCTTAAATTGTACATTGATGGTTTATTTAAACTTGCATTAGCTTGACTTGAAACAATAATAGGATTTGTTTTGACTTTACCCGCACGCTGTTCTGACAATGCAATAGCAACACTTTGTTTTTGTGGATAACCCTCATGCATTAGTTGGCTAATTTTTTGGCTAACTGTTTTTTTACCAGGATTAGCCTTTTTAGCAATTTGCCTTTTGCGATTCAATGCACCTGAACGTGCCATTTCTGCAAATCGTTCACGTGCTGCAATTTGTGCTGCACTAGGTTTAGCTTTTGTAGGATTTTTTGCTATGCCTGTAAATTTAAATGTAGCTTGTTTCATTTTTAACCCTTTGTCAAAACGCTATAAACCTTATCCGCACCATATTTCATCAATAGATTTTCGATTAGTTTTTTTGCTGCCGTTCTATCGCTTGTAATACGATTTTTTATCATTTCATAATTTGTGATTTGACCTACTTTTTTACCACTGTCAAATTCACTAACTATTACATCACCATTGATGTTTTGGCCTACAAATCGGAAAGCTACTTTTGATCCACCATATGAATTTATGGGTATGTATTGCGTAAAAATAAAATCGTATGGTGTTTCAACTTTTGTACCACCAACTTGAGACATTAAAAAAGTTTTACGTGCCATAGGATTCCTTGATGCTGCAATGTTGTCTACCAAATTTGGATATTTGCGACCAGCAGCTGCTGCAAGTGATTTAGCTTTGCGTTTTTGTGCTGCTGTTAATGGAATAGATTTTCCAAGATTTTTAGGACGCGGACGTGCCCAAATAGGCAATGGATTTATAGAAATTTTCTCTTTTTCAACGCCATATTCAAATGGCAATGGTTTATGAGTTAAACCAAATCTCGCCCAATCATGATTTGCCAATGCAAACTTTGTCATTGACAAAAGCAGATCAGCGCGAGAAATATCAAGGTCAGCAGCAATTCTGTCTAATGTGTCAACAGTCTTGGATTCTGCCCTTAAACACATCTCTGGCGCACGTGCCCTGTAAGCTGCTTGACGATCAGATGCAGACGCATATTTGCGGGGTCTTGGATTCAATTTTGTCATCGTTGACGAAACCTTTACGCCTTGCAATGCCCGCATAGGTATTACCTTGCCTTTTGATATGCGCTATAAGCGAAATATGCGACCGCTGCAATTGCAACCCATTTAACAATGTTTGCAATGCTTGACAATGGTGATGATTGAGCATTTACATTTGTTGCAGCAATTTTTGCAATAGCTGCTGCTGCCTGCGCTCGCTGTTGTGGGTCAGTAATGTTGGACAAGGCCAGTGCAACCTTTGCACGTTCATTTACGCCTGCAATCCATTCTTTGCCCCATACAATCAATGTTGCAATTACTGCAATAGCACCTGATACAGCAGCTAGTGCTGCAATTGGTACAGCGGGTAAAACGCCTAAACCAGTTGGAATTGCAACAGTTGGTAAATTTGCACCAAATTTGTTTAAACCATTTACAGCAAAATTCAATGCTTCAGCAGCTGTTCTAAAACTTGATTTTTTTGCATCAAATTCACCAAGTGCAGCATCCAATTCATTATCTTGAATTCCTAAATCACGCAAATCCATGATTGCAGATGCAGTCGCATCTAAGTCAGTCATCAATGCTTGAAATTCTGCAACCTTTGCCTGAAAATAACCTACGTCTGTTCCTGGTGGAACGACCTGATCTTCAAGGTCTGTAATTGGATTTCCCATTTGATCGACTGCAATTGACATGTTTATGCCCTAGTAAGCAAATCAACAATTGACAATGTACTGATAGCATCTTGTACAGCACCAAAGCCACATAATGATTCGTTATTAAATTGCATCCCTGACAAAACTGCATTTTGATCGGGCATACCAACATTCATTGCATCTGTTGGAGTAAACATATCACCAGGCAATAATGGTAACATTCTATAAGTTGCACCAAGCATTGGATTGTGTGGCTGCATGATGCCACCAAGTCCTGTGACACTTGGTGAATAGATGTAATTGCCATCAGCATTTTCAAAATACATGATTAACTTCCAATTAAATAGGCTGCAAGCGCAGCAAGGATTAAAGTTCCAGTATTAGAACTTTGAATTGGTGGTTTAGGTGGGACAAATGGAGGTTCAACAATTGGCATTTGCTTATCTATTTCTGCAAATGCTTGTGTCAATACAGTATCGCTAACACCTTGTGAACGCATTTGATTAATAAATTGAAGTCTAGTAATTTTTTTAGTGCTTACATTTTGCATGTAAGAATTTATTACATCACCAACAGTTAATTGGTTTTTCAAAACTGTTACGCCTGATCCTGGTTGAACTGTTACACCTGTTCCTGGTTGAATTGCAGTTTGTGCGCCTGTTCCTGGGTATGCTTTATAGTATTGAGCATTTCCAATTGCCATAGCACGTTCATTACTAATTTGAAACTGATTTCTCAAATTTAAGGTAACTTGATTTGGCTGCAATCCTTGCATATACATGTCGTATGCAGCTTTTGCAATTTGTTCATCTGTGTAAGTTGGTATCACTGTAATTACTGGAGTATCAACTTGGTTCACCACAGCAATTTCACGTGCCTGTGCTGTTTGAAAAGTAGCTTCAGCAGCTTGTAATGCAGCGTATTGAGTGGCTGCAGCTTGTTGTTGTATTGCGTTTGCTCTTGCAACAGAATCATCTGTCGCACGACCATTTCCATCGTAAACTAAAGCAGCAGAAGCAGCTGGTGCAGCAGCTATTCGAGCAGCAATATAAGCATCGTATGCAGCATTAGCTTTTTCTTCAGCAGCAGCACGCACTTTTGCAGCTTCAATGATTGGAGTCCATTCTGCCAATTCATCACCAGTTAGCATATTCCTTGGGATGCCTACGTATTTAATAAGGTCTGCATCAGTGACAACGCCTAAACCATTTAAACCAAAACCCCCATGTCCTGGTCTATAACCAATTTCAGAAAATTCCTGAGTAAATAAATTCATGATTTCATCTCCGACGCAACAACATAACTGCCAAAAATGCTAAACCGCCATAAATCAACAATTGTTGAGTTTGCGGGGCAATACCAACGCGAACGCCTACGCCAGTGTAATTTGTTAAATCTAGTGGTGGCAAACCTTTTTGTGCGCGATCAATTTGAACATTCAGCAATCTACGCTGCTGATCTGTCATGAGCAACCCTGTCATGATTTTTTGCGCTGAAACATACCAGGGTTCATCACCTGATTTATTTTGCTCAATTATTGTTGACAAATTAGGTGAAATTGAATCAACAGAATTTTGCCAATTACCTACCCTATCAACAATTTGACCAGTGGCTTCATCAATTACCACTGGATTGTTGTTTTCATCATAGTTAACAATCAAAGCCATAAATCACCCCAAAAAATAAAATGCTGCAACCAATGCTGCAATTGCTAAATAACCCATATTGCCTGATCCACCTTGCAATGATGCGTAATAGTCAGATGCCATGCCTAAATTGGTGAATACACCAGTTGATTTGTCTGACTTGTAAACATAACCATTTCGAGAAATGTAAACATCACGAATTGGATCGTATCCTGTTATGTCAGGAACATCAGATGTTTGTGGTGAAAGTCCAAGGTACATAATTATTTCCTTTGAGTTAACAGCAAAGCACCAACAAGAATTGCTCCGCCAATAAGTAATGTTTGATTGTTAATACCAGGTATTAAACCGCTGCTTGCTGAATATGTAGCCGATGTAGTTTGTACACGTCCATCAGGATATCTAATTGTTTGAGTTCCATTGCCATTATTGACAACACTTGATCCATCTGCACGCATCACTGGTACGCCTGGTATTGGAGGCCGAATTGTTCCATATGGATTTGTCGCATATGGCAATGGTTTACCAGTTGTCAGAATTTTTAAAGAATTTTTGATGCTTGTTGCTGTTTTAAGCAATTGGTCAGCAGTTTTTGCTTGATCTGTAATCGATGGAACTTTTGTTTGCTTAGTAGTTGGTGGTAATGCTGCGGGTCTGCCACTTGGTGCAGCTGCACTTGTTACCACGCTGCCACTTTTCAATTGCAAATCATCGGTAATTGTTTCGTTAATTTGTTCAGTCGTTAAATTTGCAGCATCGGTTGCCGAAACAATAATTTGATTATTTATGTCCCGAATATTTCCATAATCGTCAGGGTAATAACCTGAAGCATAAGTAACATCCGATGGTGCTGCAAGTTCACCAATCACACTGTAAACATCACCATCGGTACTTGCAAACAAAGCATCATCTGAATAACCTAATGTTTCAAATAAGTTTTCATCACCAATACTGTTGTATGCTGAAAACAAATCATCATAAGTTAAGCCAAATTCTTCAGGCAAAAATTCAATTTCATCCATTCGAACACCCCCAAAAAATGCAGCTCTAATTGCTGCTTTATTTACATCTTTATTTTGAATTGCTGCACTGGTTGCTGCTTTAGCAACATTGCCAATTACTACTGAGTCTACCGAAGAATTCACAAAATCACCAACTTCAGCACCACCAACTGAAGAAATAGCACCAATTAATGATTTTTCTAAATCACCACCAGTAAGTGCAAGCTGCATCGATGCTTTGCCAAATGCATCTGCCAGTATTGGATTAGCAGCTGCATATTCTGCGCCTAAAGCAGCTTCCCCAATAATTCCAGGCAAACCGCTTAATGTGGCAACAATCAAACCAAATTGTATAAATCCAGACCAGAAATTTGTTTCTACATGACGAATCAGGGCAAAAATTGGTACGCCAAGTTTGGGATTCCATTGAAAAATATAGTCAAATTTTCCGTCTGAACTTCTGCCAAAAACCATTGTTGCTTCAGTTCCATCATTACCATAAACAATTGTGTAACCAATGGAATTTGACCAATCTGGTTCAAGTGATTGACCTTTACGTGTAAAAAAATATTGATAGTAAGGTATGTCTTGAGCTTCACCACTTGTAATAAGCTCGACCCAAGTTGAAGTTATATCAAGTACATCAGATATTCCAAAGTATTGCACAAATGAACGTGCCATATCATCGATGTATTCATCAGGAATAACAATTCCTCTGGGTGCAACAATTTTTTGCTGCGCCCTAATTTGCGATGCTACTTTTGTGACGCGGGGATCAGCCTGAAGCAATGCCGCCAAAGCCATCTTCATACCCGATTATTTTAGGATTTTCACCTTCCCAACCCATTTCATTGGGTTCAGTTGCATCCATGCCAATCCAATGATTGCACCATGCTTGCAAGTAAACGTGTTCAAAATCATTTCCGCTGTAACCCGCAACAACAAACCTGGTTGGAATACCAACCGATTCCAACATGGCAGCAAGTAATGTTGATTGATCGTCACAGTCACCCATTCGAGTTGCTAAAGTTATTGCGGGAGTTTGCAGTGTTTCCACCATATGCACGTCGCGTGTATAGCGAATTGTGTCGCGCACAAAATTAAAAAGTGCTTCCGCTTCAGCGTAATAATCTTTTTCAGGTTGAAGAAAAATAATAGATTGTGCAGCTTGCCGAATTTGAGGATCGACCTTGCCTTGATTTACAAGATCGCGCATTTTATTTACAGTGGCAACAACGCCTGCGCGTCCATTGGGTATTCCAACGACCACGCCTGTCAAATTTGGAGTAGGGGCAAGCATCATTCTTGGGATGATACTGCCCTTCTTTTAAAAATCAAGCAGCTTCTGCTTCACCTTCAGTATCTTCAAACATTTTTAATGCAGCATCACGAACTTTTTGTAAGTATTCGCGGTGAGGTTTAACTGCGGGATAAACTGCTGAAAACACTGCAAACCAAGCATCGGTTTCCATAATATCAATCAAGTCATCGGGTATGTTTTCATAAACATACTGTGCAGCTTGATCTATGGGTGCAGTTTTTTCAGCAAATTCACATAGATTTTTTGCGTATCCACGCAGTTTTATTGCACCAAAAGGGTTCATATCATCATCATCCTGAGTAGTTTGGTTATCAGCTGTTGCTGCAAATGTTGGTGGTAACGTCACTGTTGACAAAATTCCTGATTGGCCTGGTTGCATAGTCATGCTTGGTTGCATTTGCATTGCCCCTGAAGCAGTATTTTGATTTTGCGATTGTGAAACAATTTCAAGCACTTTTGGCAGCATACCCATCAAACTTTCAGGTTCAGCTTCTTTTTCGGGTAAAACTTCAGCAGCTGCGCCTCGTAATTCTTTTATTGCATCAACCACTTCGCCAATGCTTGATTTTTGGTGCTGCATATGATTCATTCCTATAGCCTCGCGCATCATTGTCATCATTGATAACATTTTGGTCATTTCTTCCATTGGATCACGCTGTGGCTGCTGCTTCATTTGAACAATAGCATCTAGCATTTGCTGCTGACCTTGCGAAATTGTTTGTACCATTTGCGACAAACCCGATGGAATACCATTTGATTCAGGATTGTTTTTCATGTCTGCCATGCTGATCCTGGTTAATCGACGGACAACAAACTTTCCGCTGCCAGGATTAGTTCCATATAAGCGCAGCTCATACTCTCCCGCACCAAATGTTTCGCGGATCATGTCAAATGATCCATCTTCAAATTCAGTTGGTTGGTAACGACGGCAATATTCGCGCTGACCTTTATTAATGCGATAAACCGCAACGTATGCGCGATCGTCACCAGCTGCCAAGTCAAGCAATGTTGCTACGCGATCTGAACTGGTTTCTTCAGTTGGTAGTTCTGAATCAATTGGTATTGATTGCAATTGCGGGGTTTCTTCGATTGAATCTAAGTCATCTTCAATGATTTTGCGTGTTGTTCTAGCCATAATTTCTCCAATAAAAAGGGCAACCTAAATAGGTTGCCCTCTATTTTGATCTAAATTTATCTAAATCAAGATGGTTTAGATATTTTAGATTCGTCTTGTGATTCATAACCGCCACAAATGTCAGCAGCAGTTACGATTGGCCATAAGGTCATGACTTGAATTGACATGCCTTGTTGGGTTTGAATTGGTATTGCAGCACTTTGTGGTGGAGTTGCCCTGCAAATCAGTTGCCCTGCCTGTTTGCTTTCGGGTGCAAGGCTAACTGCGCTATACAAACATGTTTTACAAGATGCCATATCAACCTCTCCAAGCCAACATTGCGCCAATGCCCGCAAATATGATGATTGTCAAAATAACTTCGAAAAGTTCTTTTGCTTTATCAATTTGCTTGGTTGGAGGGGTATAGCCAACTGGAAATTCACAATCAGCAAGGTTTCTTGGAGCTTTTAAATTTTTCATAAGATCACCAAAGTAGTTGAGGGAATGAAAGTTTAACACTATAATGAATTTTTTTAGTTGCTGTTAAACAACAATCAAAGGTAACAACATGACCCTCGTTCAATATTTTTTAACTGAACCACATGGATCACGCCAACGAATGGCAAATAATTTAGGTGTTACTAAAGCCTGGTTTTCACAAGTGACACAAGGTAGAGTTAAACCTAGTATTGATTTGTGCAAACGAATTGAACAAGAAACAAAAGGCAAGGTAAGTCGCAAGGATTTGCGTCCTGACTTGTACGTTTGATAAAATGTTTCAAGCCCTGGCTAGATTGGGAGTAGCTACCCAATTGAAAAGCGATCTGACCCTCGCCTGCCATCGGTTTCTTTTGGGTCAGCTTCGGGTCAAAGATGAATTTTTACAGTTTTCATATAGGTGACTATCAAAGTCACACGGCACATTTGTCGCCAATTGCTGACATTGCATATCGTCGCATGCTCGATTGGTGCTATTTGCACGAACGTGCTTTGCCACGCGAAATAAAAATAATTGCCAAGTTCATACGTATGCCTGAACACGAACAAATTATTGAACAAATTTGTCGTGAATTTTTCGTTTCGACGCGAACTGGATGGCTAAATAAGCGTACAAACTTTGAGTTAAATTTTTATCACCAAAAGAGTGCGAAAGCAAGTAGCTCAGCTAAGTTGCGGTGGCATAAGGAAAAAATCGATGCGAACGCATTGCAAACGCTATGCGAACGCAATGCTACCAATACCATTACCAATACCATTACCAAAGAAGAAAATATCGATACTTACGTATCTCAGTCGAAACTGAAAGTTCCGACTTGCCCGCAGCAGCAAATTTTGCAGCTTTACGCCAAGCATTTGCCCCACCTGTCCCAACCTCGGATTTGGCAAGGATCGAGAGCAACGAAGCTCAAACAGCGATGGATTCAGGCCAGTCAAGCATCGGAATATTCTGAAAATGGATATTCGACAAAAGAAAATGGTTTGAAATGGTGGGATAGTTTTTTTGAATATATTGCGAATAAAACAAAATTAAGTCATGGCTTTGAATCAAATGGAAAAATTTGGAAACCTGATTTGGAATGGATTGTTTCAGCAACCAATTTTGCAAAAATAATTGATGGGAGATACAACAAATGACATTTAAACCCGCATTAAATAATATCAATAACGATTTATCTGAATCAATGTGTTCAGAAAATGGTTGTCAAAATTTATGGACAATTGATAATGGTTCAAAACTTTGTAAATTTCATGCCTGGTCAGAAATTCAACAATTATCAGATTCAGAAAATTTAAATAATTCAAAATTTACAAAAAATCATCAAAAATTTGCTAAACACACACTTCGCGGTGTACCTGATGAAGCAAGAACCTATCTAGAATCGATCAGATCAACGCATAAGACGTCAAAAGACCCTAAGCAATGGGCATATAGCTTGATGGAAAAAGAACGCCTTGGAGAGCCTTTAACAAGGTTACAAAAATTAATGTGGCGCAGCGTTTTGAAAGTTGAAATATGAATAAATCAAAAGCAAAAGAAATATTAAATAAATTAAAAGATGGTCAACACTTTGAAAAGGATATTGTTGACCTAGCATTAATTATTAATGGTGATATTCACTATGTACCATCATTAAAATTGTTCAGATGTTTGCCAGTGATAGATCAATTTAATTTGTCTTTAAAGGATGTAAAAATGAATGAAAGTAAAAATGTTGAATATACAAAAGATGAAAATAAACCAATTGGTTATATTTGTGATGTAAAAGAAAACAAGGCTGCAATTATTGGAGTTGATGATAATAGGCCACTAAAGATTGGCATGTTTTTGTATGAAATGCCAAAAGATATTGATTCAGTATCAATGTTATTAAAATATCAAAGATTAAAAAAAGAATATGAGGGATTGTCAAAAGAACTTGATCGCGTTAAAGCTCTATTAATTGAAGCCTGGGACGATCCATTGTGAAAAACAATCCAAAATTTGAACTGGTTACAGCTCAAGCAATTCCTTCTGAAGTTGAGTTAACAAAACGTATTGCTAGATTGCAGCAAAATGAATTTGAATTACAAATAGAACTTCGTCGCGTCAGGAAGCAGCTTGACCAGGCGTATGCTGAAAAACAAACTTTTTGGAATTGCCAAAAGTTTAGTAGGATTGACAACAACTAATTAGCAAATGACAATGCAAACGTGTATTTGTGATTTGCCATAGTTGGGAGTTTAAAGAACCAAGTAACCCTTGGTTCTTTTTTTATTCCCGATGCAAAATTTTGTCAATTCGACTTTGTGCAGAATCAGTTGCACGTTCAACATTGGTCATGCGTGCTTTGAGATCGGCTAAGTCAGCGCGAATTGCAACATAAGCACCTAACGCACCAGCTGCTGCGCCAATAATTGCTTGAATGATTGTTCCAATTTCAAAGTTCATATCATGCCTATTGTGTTAACAATGTATTCTCTTGTTTCCAATGGCATTGTGCCACGACCTTGAGTTGCAATTGTTCGCAATAATTTTTTGACATTGCCTTCACCCCAATTGTAAGCAGCAACGACTAATGATGGATATGTAAAAATTTTAAAATAACGTGATAGCAATATTGCAGCAGCTGTTGAAGCTGAATATGGATTTGATGGATCAAAATTAACGCCTACGTCGCGTCTAACTTGTTCCAGTGCAATCGGTGTTAATTGA
>Ga0214921_10005663_pt1 | contig 17551 bp, 14 predicted proteins | sample LL1505_MetaG_FD_177992 | JGI IMG/M metagenome (GOLD analysis project Ga0214921, IMG submission 177992) | Freshwater microbial communities from Lake Lanier, Atlanta, Georgia, United States - LL-1505 | ecosystem: Environmental > Aquatic > Freshwater > Lake | place: USA: Georgia | collected...
TAAGACCCAACCCCAAAGCAGACAAACCGTGACAGCAAACCCGCCAAATATAAGCAAACAAACGGGCACCCAGCGGGTACCCCTATTTCCTGTTTGTTCAAAATGAGGGAGCATACCACTATGGTAGCTCAGGATGCTTTATCCCTTCAATATTCTCCGAAGGCTTGCCGCTTTTTCACGGATCTGCTGCGACGTCATGGACCTGTGGTAGAGATTCTTATCGCTTTGAGGGTCATGTTCTTTGGCCAAAGCCACATGGTCCAACGCCATTGCGGCCTGCGTGAGAGCCTCATCCGCCATGTCTTTTTGCTCAGGGAATTTTTCTAAGAGCTCTGTATAGCGAAACGCACAGGAGTGCCAAACCTCCTGCTTACAGTAAAATCTGGCAATAAATCGGATACTTGCAGCCAACCGTTGCCTCCCTTTGGAGACCATGTCCTTGGATTTGGAAGCGAACTCCGTACCCGGGTACTTTTCTATGACCTCCTGCCATTGCTGAATTGCTTTCTCGGTATACTCTTGCTCTCGGCTGGGCTCCTCCGGAGAGTCTTCCCAATAACTTTCTGCAATTCGGTACAGGGCATAACCAGTTTTTGGATGTTTTGGATGCAACTTCACAAAAGTATCGTAGGCTGCGGCGGACTCCTGAAAATGCTCCAGTTGAAAATGACTATCCGCAATTAAAAGTTCAGCTTCAGACGCAAACTGGCTGTAGGGAAACCGAGCCTTAAACTCACCCAAACGCTTCAATGCCTCCTCGTAATAGCCGTTGTCAAAAGGCTCCTTTGCAATACCAAAAGACTTTTTAGGATCATTTGGATCAAATTCTTTTTCCGTGCAAGCCACGACCACCAACAACAAAAAAAGCCCCAACCACGACCGTAAGGCCTTCGGTGAACGATGCTGCATATAGCGCCTCCAAATAAGCTTATTCAGGGGGTTAGAGTCACACACGGCCGGTAATTATGTCAACCGGGAGAGCGATTTGCCACATTTTCACTTGCAATCCAGGCCAGACCAAGTAAAAGGGACCCAACTACCCAATTTTTTAAACTTTTTAGGAATCACTTGAATGCTTAGACTTCAGTTAGCAGCTATTTTTTTTGGACTTTCATTTGTTATTTCTAGCTGTGGCCGCGATAGCCACTACTCCATCGCAGCATTGGATGATTCGGTACAAAATCAGAGATTCTGGCCCGTGAGCCTTCCCTCGGACGGCCAGCTTAATCAGGGACACAAACTAATGCGCTATATGCGTGCTGCGACAAACCGCGAGCTCCCGCTGAACTTTTTCAGAGACCTAGTTGCCGCAGATGCAGCCGTTGAAGTCATCGAAGGAGATTGGCCGGCCTACCAGCCTGGTGTTTTCTACGGCGGTACAATTTCTATGCCGTCTGCCTCAAACCCAGAGGCCTGGACCATTGGTGAGTGGTCCTCCTTCTATAATGAACTATTTCACGCATGGTTCGGTTTGGTGTTCACTAAAGAGGATCGTTATGCGTCCGGCCGCGCGCGCATCTGGACAAGTGAGCGTATGAACCATTACCGAAAAGCCTATCCCTCAGATCCTAAACTAGCCCAAGAAGAAGCTTGGTCTGAAACAGTGGCTTCGGTCATGATCAACCTAGCCCCGCTGAGATTAGAGGGTGCTACACGTTACCCTGCGTTTGAAACATTTGTGTATTCTATCAATCGAACTGTGGCTCCCGTTTCCCACAGCGACCGTCCCGGCTACACACCTGAAGCTGAGTCCACATATCCGGCTGAATGGGAGTACCGTGACCTGTTTGTCTACCTAACAACGGTCCAACCCCCAGAAAAAAAAGCTGAGTGAAAGCCAATTGCATTGTTCATTGAAGTGCTGGCGGAGCGATCTCAGTTTTTTGTTTTGTCAAGGAAGGGGCTTGCTGATTGTTCTGATCCAGGCCTTGCTTAGAATCCTCGGGGCGACTACCGACAATAGAATAAACCATGGTCGGCCCCTTTCCCTTCAGGTCCACAACTCGACTCGATGACAATAAGAACGTCGTACCAATTAGCTCTGCCGTACTTTCGCTCATCAAAACCTCACCGCTACCTGCAACAGATTCAATCCGACTTGCCAAATTCACGACGTCACCCCAGAGGTCAAAGCTAATTCGTTTTTTACCAATGACGCCCCCCATCACAGCACCACTGCTTAGGCCCACCTTGATATTAAAACCGGTGCCAAAATCAGCGTTGAAACGCTGAACCACGCCGTCCAGTTGCAACGCAAAGTGCGCCATGCGAACTGCATGCTGAGAGTCCAACTCTGGACATCCAGCGGCCGCCATGTAAGCATCACCAATCGTTTTGATTTTCTCGATGCCATGTTGATCAGCTAAAGCATCAAACCGAGAAAACAGCTCATCAAGCAACTTCACAAGTTTCTGAGGTTGCATGGTAGCGGCAGTTTTAGTGAAATCAACTAAATCCGCAAAAAGAACTGTAACGTTTTCATAACTGTGGGCAATCGTATCGACCTGAGATTTCAATTCACTCACAATAGAAACCGGAAGAACGTTTCTCAGTAAGTTTTCAGAGGCTAGACGCTCCGCTTCGAGCTCTTTTTCAAGTTTAAATTGTCGGCGCGATCTTGCTGTATGATCAATACATATGAAAAAACCCGTCAAATTCGCAACGACTACTTGAGCAGCGATCTGGAAGTACGGCAGGTCCTCAAATTGGGGTATCTTAAATCTCAGATAAAAGTAGAGAACACTAGTAGCGGTAGCGGATCCCAGGGCTAGCAAAGGACTTATCCTTTCGATGGCGTAAATCAACATAATGACCCAAATGATCCAAGCCTGAGACTGAAAAACCAGTGCGTCACTTGAAAGCTGCGGAACATAAAACCCCATAAATCCATAGATATATGCTATCGGAAAAATGGAGGATAGCCTGTTAATAATCTTGCGAGCAGGACCTTCAAACATAGTTGTGAAATACGCATAGGCGAATAGACATTGACCGCCAATGGCTAACTTTAATAGCAAAACGTCAAAGCCTATTGACATGTAAAATAGACAAATCGTCCACATGACGGCGCTAATAACAAAAAGGCCCACGCGAAATGTTTTATTTATCCAATGATTCGTTCGTTCAACAAATTCGGCTTCGAGTTCGGGAGACAAATCCGACTGAATCCCCAATAGCTGCAAAAAATTCACATGACACCCCCGGCAAGCTCAAGTCGCGCAACGGTCGGTATCGGTTTTTATCTAAAGTGCTTAATTGAGAGCTCTTGAGTTAAGCGAAAATTCTGGATGAAAGTCGAAAAATTGAAGAACGTTGCATCGGTTATTTCAACAAAATTCCTGGGTCAATCAACATCACGGTGGGCCGACTACGTCATGTTGAGCCGCAGGCGAAACATCTCGAGCTCTCAGGGAATCGCGAACTAGATCCTTCGCTTTCGGCTCAGGATGACCACCGCGAGGGTTGATTGGCTGCACTCCGGATGAGCACATCTCAGACCGACTACGTCATATTGAGCCGAAGGCGAAACATCTCGACTTTTCGGATAGGCCAGCTTTCTGAAAAATCATTCACTCGCACAATCTACCAGGTCTGCCTCGATGACCAATGAGCGCTCACCCGCTAGCTCCACCGAAAATGGAGTGTTTTTATCTTTTACCCCAGTCGCAATCCATGAATAGTCAAAACCTATGATCTTAGGTTCGCTGCATCCAAGTTGGGGAAAAGACTCTTTGGAACCTGCAGCAGCTGACAGTTTCACAGCCAGCTCCCGAGATTTCCATTTTTCGTCGTTAGACAACGTGTACTGTTCTCGCCCCAAAGATGTCGCTCCTAATTTTAACTCTGACAGAAGATCAAGCACCAAGCCCGAGGGTTTCTCCACCAGTATCTTAGTGTAGGCCCGAATAGCATGAATTTTTTTGCCAAGAGGCGGGTTGATATTCAATCGGATGGCGCACTCTCGCCCGAATCTCGCTGACGCGTGATCAGCCTTAGCACCGTCAAGGCTAAATCCTTTGAATAAAAACTTTGCCTTGTATTTATCGGAGCCCCCGCCAAAGGCGGGGGCCTCCTCCATCGTAACATTTCCCGCCAGATCAGACCTTGCCCGACACCCGGATCCCAGCGCAAACCAATCATTTAAGACTGGCTTAGCATAGGACGCGGGACTCATCAGAATTACAAGAATGGGCATCAGCAAGCCGCAGAATTTATTTTGCAAGGTCATTCTCCTTCACGTTCAATTAAAGCCCACAGCGCACAACTGATGTCGCAACTTCATACTTTAGATCAAGGCCATCGACAAACATGATTAAGTCCTCATAACGATGATCTTTCTGGCCGGACACCGCGATGTTTGCTTGATAGAAGCCTCGAGGAGCTCGACTTCGTGAACACCACCCTTGCACCCAACTCGGCGTCGTCTGGACTCGAAAGTTATCGATACGCTGTTGCGTCAATAACGGCTGATTTAACGCGTATCCATAGGGAACACTGACCGTATAAGGACTTACGTCAAACCCAAAAAAAGTCGACCGAGTGGCAACTGCACCAGATGTTCTTGCCGTCTTTAAAACCCCATACGTGATGCGCTGAGTCAGCTGACCAATATACATCCCTGGAGCAATCGTGGCAGGAATTCTGACAGCGCAATTTTTCCGGTCTGCAAGCGCAGGACTTCCACCACCCGGCAAATTGACGCCCAGCCGAGTAAACACGACTGCCACGTCATTGCCATTTGTCGACGCAAAAGCATCAACATCTTTTTGACAACCCGATCCTGCAATGATCGTTTGTGGCGACCCCACATCCCACTGCACCGACTGCTGGCCATAAGCGCTTGTGGCTATCGTCACGACCAATAATGAACAAAATCTCACTCTCTTTAACATAATCCCCCTCCTCGCGTTTAAGATTAAATCAGCAATACATCCGCGCACGCGTCATCGAAAAATCACATGGAGATGTATTAACTACAGATGTCTCTGCACTATCCGTGCCACGATAAAATCCACGCCAAAATAGCCTTAATTTTGTCTGCACGATTTAAAAACCTAGCCGTGCCGACGATCAATCAGCCAAAATGACTCTGTTGGTCACAAATTAATTAGATAAAATGAATTGCCAAATCGACCGACAATCGGCGACGTTGGCCGACCTCAAAAAGGTCTTTGAGAAATCCATAAAATTAGGATTTACCTGATTCATTACAGCATGGTTAGTCAATCTGACTTGGATTTAGCCAGCGAATACCGATACACTGAATCGGCATTGGGTAAATTTCGTGGAAAGTTCAGTGTGGCAGCAATTCAAATAAAAATCGAAGTTACTCGCACTGAACGTCGGTGGCTAGCACTACCGTCCATCGATCGGCGCATCATTTGGACGGCGATTGCCATATCGATTTTGCTCCATGTTATAAGTTGGATCGGAGCAAGCTGGGTGCATACTCCTGTGCTGGCCACAAAAGATTCAGGAGTGAAAATTCGGACATTGACGCCCGGTGAAAAGCGACTTCTGGACAACATGAAAAACAACGTGGCCAATGCCAAACGCGTGATTGAAACACCACAAACGGAGACAGATGCTCCCAAAAAAAGCACAAGTCTCGGCGCCCAAGATCACAGCACCGATAAAGAAACGCGTCTAAAACCAAACAATTTGACCAACTCGCGGGCCTTGGACGCTGGTCATTCGCCGAGCACACCAGCCACACATTTAGCTACTAAACCGCCATCGCGTTTAGATAGACCCACCACCAAAACCATAAAACCAATGGTCGCCCCGCAGATATTTACTGGACCAGGCACGCTATCCATTGGAGCGCGCAAAACAAAGCCCAGAACAAATTACGAAAAGCTCTTTCCTGACAAAATGGATGAGGTGTTCAGCAAAACAGGCGGCGGTTATGTTGAGCCACTGGATGCATCCATACCTGCTAGTGACCACATCGACATGAACACGACAAGTTTTCGTTACATTTCATACTTCACGGGCCTACGTAAACAGATTGAGATGGTTTGGATTTATCCAGCCGAAGCCGTGCAGCGAGGGCTGCAGGGGGCTGTCCAATTGGAGATGGTCATTGAAAGAGACGGGAAAGTCAGCAAGGTCCGAATCGTTCAATCATCTGGCTATTCAACATTGGATGAAAACATGATGAAAACAATAAAGTTAGCGTCACCTTTTGCACCTTTGCCAAAGAATTGGGGCAAGCAACGCCTCGTTGTGACGGGCTCATTTCATTACATTTTGACATATGCCTCTCATTGAGTGAGTTTGCTAGAAAATTCAATGCTGTACCTGCGTCAACCTCAGAACACACGCTCGATTGACGGCTTTTTACCCTATCAATTGAAGCGCAGGCCAGCTATGATAGATGCAGTGAGCTGATTAAATTTTGAACTAACCTCGTTGAACTAAGGAACGCCTTGCGGCCTTTGATGATGAATCTTTCACTTCATCTCATGATGTTTACATTACTAGCACAGCTGTTAACGGCTGGCTGTGCAGCCTCACGTTCAAAAAATTTAACGTCGATCAACGTCTCCGATACAACTCAATCAGCGGCGCAGTCCGACAATGATGACGAGTCATTGGATGAAGAGGACTCCAATTTAATTGCTGACGGTTCTGAATCAACCGCCGAACTCGACGACGAGGACGAACAAGACCCCATTTCAGACCTGGACGATGCTGAGTTTTGCAAAGACAACATTTACGCTCAGTATCTAAAAAATCGCTATTTGACGGAAAATCCAAAGGCCAAAAACCCTGAAAAGGCTTTCAAGTTTGCAAGACGCACAAGACGACATCGATATCCGACTCGCTCCCCTTACGACCAGCGTGATATCGAGGCACTTTATTTTGCAAGAACGCGCATGGTCGGCCAAACTGTCCCCTATTATGGTGCGATACCTGTTGTGACAAATCCTCGCGTTGAACATTGGATACGATTTTTTAAAAACTCTGGACGTAATTCTTTTCTAAAGTGGCTGGTACGTGGGGAGTCTGTGCGCGAGGTGGTCGTTCCCATTCTTAAACAGCAAGGTTTACCCCCTGAATTCATATTCCTGAGCATGGTGGAAAGCGGTTTTTCAAATCAAGCTTACAGTCACGCTAAGGCAACGGGCCCATGGCAATTCATGCCTGGAACAGCTCGCCTTTACGGATTACAAATGAACATGTGGATTGACGAGCGTCGCGATCCAGCTAAATCAACGCTCGCCGCAGCGCGGCACCTAAGAGACCTCTATGAAGACTTTGGTGATTGGTATCTTGCCATGGCTGCCTACAATGCTGGACCTGGTCGTGTACGTAAAGCCATTAGAATGACAAACTCCAACGACTTCTGGAAACTTGCTGACTCAGCCTATTTGCCCGTCGAGACTAAGAATTACGTCCCTAAGGTCCTCGCAGCACTTCAATTGGCCTCGAACCCAGCAAAACATGGTTTTGACGTCATTGCTGACCCACTTGATGTGCTGCCGACGACGACCGTTGATGTGAAGGGACCATCCCAACTTTCCGAAATCGCACAGAAGTTGAAGATCTCGGAGAAACTTCTTCGCCACTGGAATCCAGAGCTCATTAATGCCATCACACCGCCCGTCCGCAGTCATTCTACGGCTTATCCGCTGCGACTCAGCGCGAGTTTACGAGGCGAGTGGACAGACGTTGAGCCAACCTTAGAGGTTATGGAAGTGAAAGACGTCCTCGTGCACCGCATTCGTCCTGGTGATACAATTGGCGGCATTGCAGCTCGCTACCGTGTGGAGTCGCGCCGTATTCTGGCTCTAAATCCAAATCTCAAAGCCTCACGCCTAAAAGTTGGCTCTGACCTGGCGGTTCCCACGTCCATGATTGTTCCGCGAGGGGGGACGGCTAAAAAACAGGCAGCTCTTCCCAACCCAAAGCAGGGTTAATTTGCACCTAATATTTTAGACAAAAGCTTGTCGAGCAAGTATTGCACCTGCCGCTCGTGGCGAACCCCATTCTTGTTGCGTGGCTCGGGACGTCTTGTTAATCTTCGGGGCCTAGAAAACAACCGTGGAATCGTCTTCATCCACTATCTTTTGGGGGAGCCCCATGAAAATTCTTGTTTTGATCAAGCAAACTCCAGACACTGAAACCAAAATTCGCCTGACAGCCGATGGCAGGAACATCGAACAAGGTGACGTCAAGTACATCATCAATCCGTATGATGAATTTGCCATCGAAGAGGCACTCAAACTAAAAGAAAAACTCGGTACCGGCGAAGTTGTTATTGCGAGCTTTGGTGGCGACTCTTCAAAAGAACTCATCATTAAGGGTCTTGCCATGGGTGGCGACCGTGGTTTGCTAGTTAGCAATGCTGGTCTCGAGGGCGCAGACTCTTTGGGTATAGCAAAGGTTCTCGCTACTGCCATCAATGCGGAAAAGGCTGACATAGTGTTTTGCGGCAAACAAGCAATAGACGACGACAACATGCATGTTGGAACCATGGCCGCCGAAATTTTAGGATGGCCACATGTAAACGTGGTGACTAAGTTTGAACTGAATGGAACAACCGCACGCATTGAACGCGAAGTTGAAGGTGGTCAGGTTGAGGTTTATGATGTGACGCTTCCAGCTGTATTTGGAGCACATAAATCACTCAATACCCCGCGCTATGCGTCACTTCCTGGTATTATGAAGGCTAAGAAAAAACCTTTCGACATCAAGTCGCCAGCTGACATTGGTGCGGATCCTAGCGTGCTTAAACCGAAATCTTTGATCAAGGGCTATAAGTACCCGCCAGAAAAACCGAAAGGCAAAATTTTCGCGGGCGAACCTGTTGAAGCCATGGTTGAAAAAGTCGTAAAACTTCTTCGCGATGAAGCGAAAATCATCTGACCCGGAGGCAAATTCATGAAAGTCTTAGTTTTTATCGAACAGCGAGACGGCAAAATAAAATCATCAGCCCATGAAGCGCTCACCGTGGGAGCAAAACTTGCCGGTAATGCCTCAAGCATGGCCGCGGTCATTGTGGGTAACAATGTGAGTGGGTTAACCTCACAACTTGCTGGTTGGGGTGCAGATACAGTATTCGTTTCCGACGCGCCACAAAATGCACTGTATAATGTGCAAAACTATGCAAGCAGCGTGGAAGCGGCTATCAAAGCTTTCTCACCAGACCTTATCTTGGGTGTCGCCTCACCAATGGGACGTGACCTATTCCCCCGCCTTGCTGCACGCCTGGACGGGGCTATCCTGACTGATTTAACGGCCATCGAGGGTCATGGCACCGGGATCTCCGGGACCAAGCCCATGTTCTCTGGAAAGTGCTTAGCAGAAGTAAGCACTGAAGGGGCAAAATTATCTTTCGCCACAATTAGGCAAAATGTTTTTGCGGCGCAGAAACCAGGTCATGGAAATGCGACAGCCTCTGCAGTGACGGCTGCTGCTGGCGATGGGCGAATTAAAACCATCGAAATTCGCAAAGGCAAGAGCGCTAAACCAGATTTAACAGAGGCCTCGTTGATTATCTCAGGCGGGCGCGCCATGGCTAATTCTGACAATTTCAAAGTGCTAAACGAATGCGCCGATGTGATTGGGGCCACTGTGGGTGCATCTCGTGCCGCCGTGGATTCGGGATATGCGACTCATGACATGCAGGTCGGCCAAACAGGCAAGACGGTAAACCCAAACCTTTACATCGCATGCGGAATCTCAGGCTCCATTCAGCACATGGCAGGTATGCGAACCTCAAAAGTCATCGTAGCTGTGAATACCGATAAGGATGCGCCAATATTTGGCGTTGCCTCCTATGGTATTGTTGCTGATCTATTCCAAGTGGTCCCGTTAATGACTCAAAGATTCAAAGACCTGTTGAAATAACATACAAAAGTATACGATTAAAAAACCCAGCCCGTTGTAGGGCTGGGTTTTTTAATTACTCATCTTGACCCATTCGCCTTTGATAGGTGAATGAAGAATCGACACTGATGGTACGAAAATTTTCTAAATTGATCGCCGTCAATTTTTTCCCATAGACTGCGCCCGTGTCAATTTGGAAAACCCCCAAATTAGCATCGCGCACCACGGTCTCCGTCGGTGTATGGCCAGAAATATGGCGCCTATCAGCATCAATTTTCCTTCCAGGAAACTCTCTTTCCCAAAGACAGCGGTGGAGCGACTCCAAAACTTTCTTGTCCGTTTTCCGAGACCCGGCGTCACGCTCTTTCAACACTTCAAGATCACCTTCATGCAAAACCGCATGTGTGATAATCGCGGTTGGAGAAACTACAGCTAATGGTGCCGAAAATAAAAGCGATAGATGCCCTAGCGGAATCTTTTCCCAAGTGCTTAAATCGTTAATATCAGCATCATAACTGCGGAAAACATGCTCGCCGCCGTTCATTCGCCAACTTTGAACCTGCAGCTTTACAGATTTGTAAATGTCAGATAACGCGTGATGAACCCAGTTTAGATTTATTTCTGCCTGTTTTAATAGATCTGGTCGCAGCCCCCAAAAGGCTAGCATAAAGAACATTTCGTGGTTTCCCAAAACAAAGTCATGGGTTCCTTCGGTCTTACCGTTAACAAAGTGTTCAATTACTTTCTTGGTATCAGGCCCACGATCGCACAAATCTCCGACCGAAATTATCTTATATTTTTTTATCTTCGCTCGTTTGGCAGAACGCCGGATCTTCGACTCTAGAGCGATGAGTTCATCAAAGCAGCCATGGATATCCCCGATGACATAGAGGCGTTCCTCACTCGTTGGTTGAATTTCAAGAACTGCAGATGTCATGTGAAAATCCCAATTCCACGGAAGTAAAACTAATTAAAGACTCTTTTGAATTCTGCGGACTCGACAACGACGCCTCGCGTTCCTGAGACTGCGATTCGGCCTTCCTCCATTACCAAAACTTCATCTGCAACATCCACAGCTGCGCGACGATGGGCGATCATGATCACAACTGCACCAGAACGGGCAACCTCAACTGTACGGCTTAAAACCAATTTCTCCAGTTCTGGATCCAATGCGCTTGTACCTTCGTCAACTAACAGAAAAGGTGCGTGATGGTAAACAAGGCGAGCCAGCTGCAGACGCTGTAATTGACCACCAGAAAGCTGGAGGGCAGATGCCCCGACTAAAGTTTCTACGCCTTGCGCTAGACGCTCTGACTCTACGCTAAATCCAACCTTTGCGAGAGCCTCTCTCACCCGGTTCACGTCATAGGCCAAACTGGGATAAGAAACATTCTCCGCAATTTTACCGGGAATGAGCGGCACGGCCTGGGGTAGGTACGCAATGTCGAGTGACCGATCGTCAAAACTAGGACCAACGCAATATTCAACAACACCCGAATCCACCGAACGCAATCCAAGCAGTGCATTAAAGACACTACTTTTTCCGGCTCCCGAAGATCCCACGATGCAGTAAAGCTTACCCGGCTTAAACTCAAAGCTAAATTGACTGACGGCAATTTTTTTGCCGTAATGGATCGCAACGTCACTCAAACGAATACTAGAAGCCGCAGCTGACTTAAACTGAACACCTGAACGAATCTTCGCTTGACCCACAGTTTTAAAATCATGAATAGCCGAAAAAATCCGTTCTGCAGCAGCCACTCCCTCACGGTTACTGTTAAAGTATCGACCAAGCTTTGCCGCAGACTGTGCAAAAAGTGCCAAGCTTGCAAAAAATGACATGGCAACTGCACCTGAGATTTGCCCAGTAGCGATGTCAGAAAACGCCGCAGCCAAGGCGATCGACATGGCGATAATACCCAAACATTCAATGAGTGGTGATGTCCGAGACTTTACCTTTGCGGCCTGCAAGAAACCATTAAATAGCCTCTGACTGGAGGCTCTCATGGATTGTAGCTCTATGTCTTCCGTTCCAAGTTGCTTGATTGTTTCAATGCCTAATAAGCGCTGCTGAATCCATTCACCCAGAGTAGAATTATCCTCAAGAGCACGCCCTGCACGGCGGCGTATCTTTTTTCCTAATCGATTCAGCAGTCCTGCGATCGGGGCTACAAAAAATGCAAATATAAAAAAAAGTTTAGGACTAAGAATCACCAGTGAAACTGCCATAAACAGAGCTTGCAGACCTTCACGAGGTAAACCACCAAAAAAGTGCACAACATAATCCCGACAAGTACGAATATCTTGCGTCATCAAACCGCCAAGATTGCTCTCAGCACGAGAGATGGCCCCTAAGTCCCTAAAGTAGGGGCTCACTTCTACAAAACTATTCACAAGAGACTTACGCCACGCAAAAGCCAGCCGTTCACCAAGCCACTCCCATGTGTACCACTGAAAAAAAGTGAGGAGCGACTTTACAGTCGCCACTCCAATCAGGAGACCTGGCAAGACCAAGTAGACATTATCAACGGAAATTTCAGCGCTCGACGTCAAGCTGGAAAGCATTTTCGACCATACCGGCCCGAGTAAATTTTCCCAACTAATGACTGTATTTCGCGGCGCAAGTAGCACCTGCAATGCAGGACCAATGACGACTCCGAGACCTGCTGAAACAAATCCCAAAGCAAGCGCGGCAAGATGCCCGCAGATTACGCGAAATCGCCAGGGCTCCAAGGACCTGGCGATTTGCCGATTTGCATCTAAATTTTTGCTTTTAGTCTGCTGCACTTTTAGATTTCTTGGTGCGAAGAGGGGGACTTGAACCCCCAAGCCTCTCAGCACTGGCTTCTGAGACCAGCGTGTCTACCAATTCCACCATCTTCGCACTGTTTGAGGCTATGAAATTTAACGTACGTCTGCGATGTTTTCTATGATTTTCGTCACCAGCCCATATTCCAGAGCCTCGCCCGCGTTCATCCAATAGTCACGAGTGGTATCTTTTTCCACTTTAGCAAGCGGTTGACCACACTCTTTCGAAAGTAACTCATTGATTTTTTGGCGGGTTTTTAGAATCTCTCGCGCATGAATCTCGATATCGGACGCCTGTCCATAAATTTGCCCAGGTATCAATGGTTGGTGAATCAGAAACTTACAGTTGGGCATGGAGTATCGATGTTTTTTCTCTGCGGCAATATTGATGATTGTAGCGATAGATGCGCAGAGACCTGTATTGATAATTCGAACATCCGAAGACAAGAAACGAATTGTATCGTAGATAGCAAAACCGCTATTCACCTCGCCACCAGGACTGTTTAGGAAAAGATTAATGGGAGTATTTGGCTTATCGTACTCAAGCGTCAAAAGCTGGTTAATCACTCGTTTTGCGACGGCCGCATTGATACCCTCGCTGACGAATATCGTTCGCTTGTCTAATAGGCGCTGTTCTGTCAAATGGCTCGCCATGACCTCAAGACCCATTTGATTCACGAACTCTGCTGAAATTTGCTCATTTGCCATCGCGCGTCACCCTCCTCGGAAATACTTCGGTCTTCATGACCAGAGGAAAGATACTAGCAAATTCAGGCGATTTCGTCCACGAGAGCGCCTCAACACCAAAAAACCTCCAATAAATTTCTGACGAATTTAAACCGCCAACAAACCAGGAAAAAAGACTCATTAATTGTATTTCATGCCTATTCATATAGCGGCTTAGACACACGATTCATCCAGCCGTCGGTGAATAGCCTGTGGACAATTTTTTTTTCGCAACGGGAACCCTCCGTACTGGCCGGGCTTTGCTGATTATTGCTCAAATCCACAACACTACCTGTAGCGTCAGCGGTTGACACAAAGACACTATATCGCGTACTGTTTCTTCCAGAGCAAGTTCTCAAATCGCTGTTGAAAAACAGCATCTTAATTAAATAACTGATTAAACTTTGGGCTATCCAAGGAAGGGCTCTTTATTATGCAAAATTTGGAAACCACTGCAATCATCTCAGCCAATCGTGGTAGCGCTCCAGGTTTCGTGCACAGCTCTAAAACGAATGCTGACGCCCGAGACGCATTCCGTGAGAGAAAAGAGCATGTGATGGTGGAGATTAACCACCATGCTGGATTAATTTTCGAAGATCCGGCCCATAGCAAAATTGCCGCTAGCAAACTATCCAGCTGGATCAGCGAGGAAGTATCTTTTCAAAACATTCGTTCTTTCAGCGACAGCGTGACAGCCGGCAGAAGCCACGGTTTGATCAATGAACGCCTCTATTCGTTTGTACAAGACAACAAAAAAATACTCGATACGGCCATCTTCAATGCGCAAGATGAGCGTTTTGAATATTTTGGAATTCGCACTATTTATGACCGATACCTTTTGAAGAATCCAAAAAGTCGCGATGTGATTGAAACACCGCAGTACTTCTTTATGCGCGTTGCATGTGCCTTATCTACGACTGCTGACGAAGCGATCGAGCTATACGGCATCTACTCAACATTTGAATTTATTTCGAGTTCACCAACCCTGTTCAATGCTGGCACTCTTCACGAGCAGCTCTCCTCATGCTTTTTGCTTGATTCACCAGAAGACAGTCTTGTGAGTATCTATGACAAATACAAAGATGCTGCTCTTCTCAGTAAATTCTCTGGTGGTATTGGCATTTCGTACAGTCGAGTGCGTAGCCGTGGTTCCTTGATCAAGGGGACAAATGGATTTAGTAACGGAGTGATCCCCTGGCTCAAAACGCTAGATTCCAGTGTAAACGCAGTTAATCAAGGCGGGAAACGCAAAGGAGCCTGCTGCGTTTATCTAGAAACATGGCACGCCGATATCGAGGAATTCCTTGAACTTCGCGAAAACACAGGCGATGAAGCTCGCCGCGCGCACAATCTAAACCTTGCCAATTGGATCCCAGACTTGTTTATGCAACGAGTTGAGAAAGACGAGCTTTGGAGCCTCTTTGATCCAGCAAACACGCCCGAATTAGTTGACCTCTATGGTGAGGCGTTTAATTCCCAATTCATGGCCTTAGAAAAAGCCGGAGCCTACACTAAGCAAGTCCGTGCTAGAGATCTTTATTCAAGAATGATGAAGACCTTAGCCCAGACTGGCAATGGATGGATGACCTTTAAAGACTCAAGCAACAAAAAATGTAATCAAACCGCTATAGCTGGCCGCGCCGTCCATCTATCAAATCTATGCACAGAAATAATTGAGGTCACGAGCCCAGATGAAACCGCTGTGTGTAATCTTGGTTCGATAAATTTGGCCGCCTATATTAAGACAGAGAAATCCTTTGATTGGGAACGTCTATCAAGAAATGTCAAAACCGCCGTCAAACACCTTGATCGTGTGATCGATTTAAACTTTTATCCAATTCCGACTGCCAAAGCATCCAATATGCGCTGGCGTCCGGTTGGACTTGGAGTCATGGGACTTCAGGATGTTTTTTTCATGAAAGGTTGGGCATTTGATTCTTCTGACGCGCGGCAATTCAATCGCAAAGTACAAGAAGAAATTTATCTGGCTGCATTGACAGCAAGCAATGAGCTTGCCACACAACTCGGAGCCCATTCAGCTTTCCCTGAAACTCGCGCTGCCAACGGTGAACTGCAATTTGACAGTTGGAATGTACAACCTTCCGAAGAAAACAGGGAAACATGGCAGATTCTACGCGAGAAAATCAAAAAAACAGGATTAAGAAACAGCTTACTGATAGCCATTGCGCCGACAGCCACCATCGGATCAATCGTAGGGAGCTATGAGTGTATCGAACCACAGGTCAGTAATTTGTTCAAACGCGAGACGCTATCGGGGGAGTTTCTTCAAGTTAATAGATACCTCGTGGCTGAGTTGAAAAAGCTTGGGTTATGGACGGACGACATCCGACAAAAAATAAAGCTCTCTGAAGGATCCATTCAATCAATCAGCGAAATCCCAGAGAATCTTCGCAGCATATACCGCACAGCATGGGAAATCCCAATGCGAAGTCTCATTGACATGGCTGCAGATCGCGGGGCATTCATCGATCAAAGCCAATCACTGAATCTATTCGTAGAAAGCCCAAACATCGGAGTCTTATCATCGATGTACATGCACGCATGGAAAAAAGGCCTGAAAACGACCTACTATCTCCGCTCAAGACCGGCTACCAGGATCGCGAAAGTCACCTCAACGACTTCGTCTGTTAGCGTCCCTCGAAAAACATACACAGAAGAACAAGCTCTGGCTTGCTCTCTAGAGAACCCTGAATCATGCGAGGCCTGCCAATGACAAAAACAACTACCGGCGCTGATTTGCTAAATCCCGGCTTTAATCTAACCCTGCGGCCATTGAAATACCCTGCTTTCTACGAAATGTACAAGAACGCTATTAAAAATACATGGACTGTTGATGAAATCGATTTTTCAACAGACCTGGGTGATCTCGCGCAAAAAATGAGTGCCGGCGATCGCCATCTGATCAATAGGTTAGTCGCCTTCTTCGCAACGGGTGATTCCATTGTGTCGAACAATCTAGTCTTAAATCTTTACAAGCATATTAATGCGCCCGAAGCTCGCATGTATTTATCGAGGCAGCTGTATGAGGAAGCCCTGCACGTGCAGTTCTACCTCACACTTCTTGACACCTATGTGCCAGACCACGAAGAGCGAGCAAAAGCTTTCTCCGCCGTAGAAAACATACCATCTATCAAGACAAAAGCCGCCTTTTGCCATCGTTGGATTGATTCCATCAATGACCTTGATGAGCTGAGGACAAGAGAAGATCGGCAAAAGTTTTTGTTAAACTTGATCTGCTTCGCGTCATGTATCGAGGGACTATTTTTCTTCGCGGCTTTTGCTTATGTTTACTTCTTACGCAATCGCGGCCTATTACATGGGCTTGCAGCGGGCACAAACTGGGTATTCCGCGACGAAAGTGGCCACATGGCTTTTGCCTTCGAGGTGATCGAGCAGATACGAGCACAGGAACCAGACCTTTTTGACGACTCATTGGTTGATCGAGTCAAAAAAATGATCCAAGAGGCTGTGGACTGTGAAACCCAATTTGCCGGAGATGTACTTGGCAAAACTGTCGCCGGCATGACTCCTGAATTGATGCGCCAATACCTTGAATTTATCGCAGATCAACGGTTGGTCACATTGGGCATTGATAAAATTTTCGGTAGTCGCAATCCGTTCCCTTTTATGGAGCTGCAAGACGTTCAGGAGCTCACAAACTTCTTTGAACGTCGAGTCAGCAGTTACCAAGTAGGTGTCACGGGCGACGTATCTTTTGACATGAACTTTTAGGACTCAATCAAGAAGGGAGCCAGTCCACCGCCGGTGCCAATATTGACCACAGGCGATTTGGCGATTCGACTAACACCGCCAAAACATACTGGCAACCCTCCAGAGTTCAAGAAGATCGAGGCATCATACCAGGCATCCCATAATTCGACGCCATTCGGGGTGAGAACTTCCGTGCGACGCCTAGCACCTGACATTCTTTCCTGGACGATCCAAAGAGAATCGTCCGTCTGACACCAGGAAACAAAAGTAGCAAAGTCGATAATTCCCGTTTTTCCGGTCAGGCTCTGAAGCTTATGTTGCGTCTCATTGGAGAACCACCCATCTCCCATAAGAACATGATGACCACCATATCCAACACTTCGCTTGAGAACGAGGCTTTCAAGCCTCCGCTCAATGTTCTCGGTGGAGACTGCCCCAAAAGGCCCAC
>Ga0214921_10005665_pt1 | contig 17542 bp, 13 predicted proteins | sample LL1505_MetaG_FD_177992 | JGI IMG/M metagenome (GOLD analysis project Ga0214921, IMG submission 177992) | Freshwater microbial communities from Lake Lanier, Atlanta, Georgia, United States - LL-1505 | ecosystem: Environmental > Aquatic > Freshwater > Lake | place: USA: Georgia | collected...
ATAAAAATAATTCATAAATTATTTTTATATAATTTGTATTTTGTATTTCAATATTTATACTTTCATATATTTATAATGACAAAAATAACAAAAATAACAAAAGTTATTCATTTTCTAAATAAAACTCTTCCTTATCTGCAGAATCTGGTTCATTATTATCTTTTTCTACAATAATTTCATCGTCACTTGAAACATCTGAATATGATTTTTCACTACTTGAACATGATGAATCATCTTGTATTTCACTACTTTCATTTACATATACATTATCAGTATTTTTATCGTTATTATCCTTATGTTTCATTTTCTTTAATTCATTTTCATATTTTTTAACTTTATTTGTTAATTCATCAATTTTATCTTTATATCCTGAATATAACTTTGATTTATTACATATAATTATTTTACCATTTTTATCCTTTTTAATAAATTTATTTCCTACCGTAATATCATACATTACTATACATATTTTTCCAATATTACTTGATATAATAGTTAGTGATTCAACACACTTATTTAATTCATCAATTGAATCTATCATAATACTATCAAATCCTGCTTTAAATCCATCATTTTTATGTTCTTCTGTAATTTTAAAAAATTTACCAACTTTATTTATAACTGTCGCTATACCAACACATGCTAAACTTGTTACAATCGTATTTGAAATTAAACTTAATATTGCGAATCCCATATTATTTCTTATATATAATGAATAAATATTTTTTTAAGTTGTTCTTTACTTTTATTTTTTTGAAAATATTTTATAAAATTAATATTATATATTTTTTAATATATGGATATGGTTATGGATATGGATATGTATATATATGTATAATATATATGTATAATATATATGTATTCATATGTATAATAAAAAGTATTTAAAAATTAGTAAATTATTTATTTTTAATAACCCATAATTGATTTTTCTGGATTATCAATCATTTCTTGTTTTTCCTCATTTGTTTTCATTCGGAAACCTTTAATATATTCACCTGTTACTTTTTTAGTACCATATTTCTTTTTTAAATATTTCTTAAACTCCATTTTATTGGGACATTTATGTCCACCAAATGAATTTTCATACCATGATCTAAACTCTTCATATAGTCCGTTTAGTTCAAGGTTATCAGTTGCCTGTTTAGTTTCCATTATAGTTTCTACTGTAAAATCTGTATAGGTATCACACTGTCTTTGATAATCGAGTGTATATTTAATAACTTCATGTGGAACTTTTATTCCAGATGTTTTATATTTTACATAATAAACATCAAGTAATAACGCCATAAAAAGTTCAGCCCAGCTTTTCATTTTTACAGATAGATGTTTATCTATTGGAAACTCATTCGGTTCTTTTGGATTATCACAAAATCGACTTTTAAATTCAATCGTTTCAACTCTTCTCCAATAACCAGTATCATATGCAGGCGCTTTTGGAATATCATTACATAAAAGAGCGATTTTAAACTGTGGTTTAAATTCAATTGGATCTTTATGTAATCCACGTGCTTTTATTTTATCACCTCCAGTATATTCTTTTAACAAACCCGCATTAATGTATTCATTCTCAGACGGTTCTTCAAAATATGCAAATCGTTTGCCTTTTGATTGTAAAACTTCTGGAGTACATGCATTTGATGGGGGTCGTTTTCCAGTTAAAAGTGTAATAGGAAATTTAATTGCATAATTACCATAAGAACGAACAAATAATTCAAGAATCTTGGATTTACCATTTGAATTATGAGTAACTGTAAAATCACCCATTAAATATCTATGATTACCATCTAATTCAAAACCATAAAAATAATCATCTTCTACTTTTTCAATATTAAATCCATAATAAGATGCATTTTTATTTTTATTTCTTTGATTCGCCTTTTTTCTTTCTAAGAGTACTGGAATATCTTCTATACCATCACCATAAATAATAATACTAAAATAATTTCCTGTAAAATTTTGACAAGATTTTGTAACATTTTTTTTATTACATGAAAATCCAAGAGATCTTGCTAAATATAATATATCATCAATTAGTTTTTCACTTTTTAAAGTTATTTCATATTGATTACTTTTTACTTGATAATGACCATCACTATCAATTATTCCAGCTAATATATTTAATCTGTTATTTCTATCGTTGTATTTATATATATCAGGGATATGTTTATTTTCGACGAGATTTAGATTCTTCAATGTTTGATAAAAAATATTGTCGTGTAGTTGTGATGTTCCATCACCTAACCAATAACCAACCATATAAGGGTCAAGTGGTAAATCGTTTTTTTCAAAATCTATACCAACCTTGTATAAGAAATAGTTTCTATGCCCTATTTTGTCACGGATATTCAAATAATCTTTTACTTTTATATCTATCACTGTACCATTTTTAATATAGTTAGGATTTTCATTTAAAGTTTCTTTGAACTTCAATGCATTAATTTTCGCATCATCTTCATTTTCATAGTAAAAAATATCTTTAATATATATCTTTCTATCTTTATGTTTGTATGGAAAATTTTTGCATTTATTTATTGGAAGACCATTAGTGTCTTTTTCCTGCCACAATAGTTTATATCTATGTTCTTTTACAGAATTATATAATGACCCAATTGTGGTTGCTTTTAAACAAAGAACATGGTCACCATTTACAGTGAATTTCTCACCTTTAATAGTGGTAATATTATACATATCACTATATCCACGTTTAAGTTCAACTACATTTCTTTCTGTTGAATCATCACCCATTAATTTATCCCCGACTGTAATATCCTGTACATTTTTAATTGTACCGTTACTCATCATAATTGGAGTATTAATAGAATGACATCCACAACCAATCCAAATGCGAAACTTCTCCTCAGCATTATGTCCTTGTAAACATGATGCCAAATAAAGCATGAAATACGTCCTCATTTCTTCATCAACGAATACAGTTGTAATAAATTTTTCTAAATCCACCCAATTCTCATTGTTTGTATCAAAATCAATTTTATCAATTTCTGTATTCAATTCAATGTAATCATCTGGACGTCCATCGCGCATTTCGCATTTATTTAAGTCATAAACACCGTTATTGAAACCAATTAAATATGGGTTCGTATCAAGTTTCTTAACAAAATCTTTGTCATGAAAGAGTTCTTGACATTCTGTCATAATATTATTTTTAAAAGATGTTGTTTTCAATTTTTTGACAATTTCTAACACATCTCGTCCTTTCTTCTTAAATTCTTCTCGTTCAGCATCACTTGCCTCACTATTCGAACCTAATTGATTATATTTGGACATAATAAAAAAATATTTCTTACACAAATCATCTGATATTAACTTTCGAAGTGACATTCCATCTGTTTCACTACTCCATCTATGATTTTTATATATATACCAGTTTTTATCTGAATATACATATTCATATTCATACATTTTGAATAGAACATTTGCAATATCATAGTTCGTCTGTGTTTTTACACTAATATCAATGAATTTGTCAAGGTCTTTACTCTTAAATTCTAAGTATTTCTTGTAATTATCACTTTTCGCCCAATAATGTAGTGTTGCAATAGTTAGTCCCTCATTTTTACTGCGGTCCCATACTTTTTCACACTCACCATCTTTAAACTTTGATGAAGTCTTACTAAAATCAATCCAAATATCAAGAAGTTCTTGTGAATTTGGGTCAATATTATGTAATGTCCATCCTACTTCTAACCACTGATTGTAGTTATCTGCACGTTCAATATTTAAAATAGAAACTAATTCACGTATCTTATTTGTATCATAATTTATGTTAGTTATACTTTTTTTAATTATTTTTTTTTTAGTTAATGATTCAATTACATTAAGTTTTGTCTCTTGAATAGGCGTCAAGTCTGATAATTTTTTATTTCGAATCGAAAAAAATCTTGTCAAATTACTGTCTTTGTCCTTAAAATATTCATATTGGTCAATTTCTTCGGCGAATCCGTCAAATACATACTTTAAATAATATGGATTACCTTTCGGTTTATCTTTATTACTACCATATAATAACCAATTGTTTTGGGATATAACAGCACGATCAACAATATCAGATATTGTATTTTTTAAATCTAAATCTGCTATTACATCACCTATCTTTTTAAGAATATTATCGCGAATATGATATTGTGGAGCAGGATAACTTACAATATAAGGAAATATAATATGTATACCGTCCTTTGTAAATCCCTTACTCTTATACATTTCATTCCTTTCAAATACAAATGAAGTACATTCTGGATCATCAATATTCACATTGAACAATAAACATATTTCATTTACATATAATTCAACAATATCTTTTACGTGTTTAATTGTATGTTTTCTTTCAAATGTATCGTATTCATATCTAAAATCAATATCAATTATCATGGGTCCGAACTCTTCATGTTTTTCAGTTATATGTAACTCTTTTTTTTCAAATAAAGCTTTTTCATACAAGTCGTAAAAAGCGTCTAACTCATTTGTTTTAATAAAATAACACCCTTTTGGATTAAACATCGATGTATGTGTATGGGTTTTACCATTTTCTACAAGATGTTCTGTTAAAAAAGTGAAAATATCATATGTTTCGTCGTTATTAGAATTGCAATTCATTATATGATATTTATATATATTTTTTTAAATTAAAAAAATCTTTAAAAATTTTATTTCAATTTTTATAATTTTACATTAATTTATCGATAATTGACGACAATTTAGTATTTTCATTGTGGAAACCGTATTTTTAAGTCTAATAATCAGTTTTTCATATTTAACCAAAGTTTTAAATATATTTTAATTAAAAAAAATGTTTAATATATAATAATAGTTATTTAAAAATGTTTTTTAATATTAATTCAAATTTATATATAATATTAATAATTATATTCATATTATTTGTTTCTTATCAAATATATTTTTATAATATCATTTATAAAAAAAATTTAGAAACTCTTAAAAAGATTGAAAGCTTTGAAAATGACATCAATGCTATTAATGAATATTCAAATAATAATTCTGAATATTTATTAAGTGATGAGTCTGTGACTAAATTATTAGATGATTTTAATGATATTAAAAATAATATTTAAAATTTATTTATCTTACTTAATAATAGATATTATTTAATATTATGAGTACAAATCCAAAAAATAATGGTAAATCTAAAAGTTTATTTAAAAGAATGTTCGGAAAGGTTAAACATAATATTAACGATACAAATGAACAAATTGAACTATTTAATTTAACTATAAAAAAAATAATTAATGATTTAAATGTTAATAAAACTGATAATGAAAATGGAAAATATTCATTAGAATATTATTTTAAAAGTATTGATAATATATTAGAAAAAAGTTGCGACCAATATATAAAATACAATTTTGAAAAATTTAAAACTTTTCATGATAAATATAGTAATCCTGATTATGGAGATATTGCAAAATATTTACCTACAGAAACAAAATTTAGTAGAGGCACATTTTTAGAATCAGTTGACAAATTTAGTAAATTATTTTTAGAGAAAAAAACACTTAATGAAATTAAACAAGTTATTATTAATAATACAGGTAATAATTTAATTAGTATTGAACTTATCAAAAGAATGTGTAATAAGTATGGTTTTAAGTGTGATGAAAGTGTTATAAATACTAAATTTAATATTTTTACAGCTAATGTAAGTACTTCTCATGATAATAAATATACATTAGACGTAGTACTTAACGAATTATATAAATTTAAAAACAGATTAAAAACTTTTAAATACCATATTAACAATACTAATGAACAAATCAGTCTATTTTATTTAAATATAAAAGAAATAATTGATAATTTAAATCATAATAATAATGAAAATGGAAAATATTCATTAGAATATTATTTTAAAAGTATTGATAATATATTGAAAACTAGATGTGACCAAAATGTAAAACAAAATTTTGAAAAATTTAAAACGTATGAAAATAAATATAGTAAACCTGTTTATGGAAATATTGCTAAATATTTACCCGAACATAAAGAAATTAATAAAGAAACATTTTTAAAATCAATCGACAAATTTAGTAAATTATTTTTAAAGAAAAAAAATCTTGATGAAATTAAACAAGATATTATTGACAATGCAGGTGAAAATAAAGATGAACTTATAGAAAGAATATGTACAAAATATGGAATTGAACCAAAGAATCCTATACAAAATACTAGTTTTAACAGGATAGATGATAAATATCTATTGAATGAAGTACTTGATAAAATATATACACTAACTAACAAATTAAAACAATTTTTTTCTAAAAGTGGAGAAAATATAAAAGAATCAGAATCATCCAGTAAATTTAGAAATTATTTAAAAGAAAAAGCTACTGGGATGGGACAATATATAGGTAGTACATTGAGTGGAACAAAAAAAATAGGAAAATCTATAAGTAATACTTTATTTTATCGTTATAAAAATAATATAAAAAATCAACAAAATTTTATTGAAACAAAATTAGAAAATATTATATATGGAAAATTTCCTAATAATAATGAGCATTCATTAAATGAATATATAAATGTACTACAACACACGACTAATAATGATGAAAATCCTAAAGATACTACTGTAATAAAAGGAGGAGGAACTAATACTAAAACATCAAAATTACCAGACGAATTTTTTATAAAATATAAAACTTTTCAAGATAAATATAGTGCAAATATTTTTGGAAATATTGCAAAATATTTACCAGAAGAAGGAAAAGCAACACCAAAAAATTTGGTAGATTCAATGAAAACATTTAGTGATTTATTTTTAGAAAAGAGAAATCTTAATGATATTAAAACGTTTATTTTTACAAAATTAGGTGATACCGAAACTTCAAAAAAACTTATTAAAAGAATTTATGATAAATATAAAGTTGAGTATAATAATAAATTGACACCTACTAAAACTAATGGTAACCATAAGGTATATCTTCTTAATGAAGTATTTGATGCAATTATGGAAGGAATTCTATCCAAAGAAAAATTATATATACCTATTTATCAAGAAGAAATAATTAAAAATTTTTATAAATTATTTTTAGACAGAATTGAAAAATCAAAAACAGATCTTGAAAAAAGTATTAATACGAATATTATTATAGAACAAACCAAAAAAATTGGAAATATAACACGAGGTGAGTTACACAGTAAAAACATGCTCATATATTATATTATTCCATTAATATACTTAATTTATTCATATGTATATATTAAATTCAATAAACAACAGAAGCTTAGATTAATGTATAGTGAAAGTACTTTAACATATGAAATGTTTGCGTTAATGTTTGATACTAAAAATCCAGTTATTAAAAAAATAAATGTTTATTTATATGAAACATTCAATTCTAAAAATAAAGAAAATAATGAAATTCAAACAAATATTTTAAATGATATGACGACTACAAAAGATAAATTAACTACATTTTTGGAATATATTAGTCAAAGAATAACTAATGAAAATGATTATATAAAAGAATATAAAATATTAGAAAATATTGTTAGAAATTTAGAATTAATTAAAGGTTACTTTGATGATATAGATAAAATATATACTGGCTCTAAAAAAAAATCAAGTACATCAGGTTCAAATAATAATGATTCAAAACCAATCTTACCTCCACCTCCACCTTCACCTCAAGCTAAACCTCCTGCCTCAACCTCAGCTTCATCAACTGCATCATCAACTGCCTCAACCTCAGCTTCATCAACTGCATCATCAACTGCCTCACCTCCTGCCTCAACCTCAGCTTCATCAACTGCATCATCAACTGCCTCACCTCCTGCCTCAACCTCAGCTTCATCAATTGCATCATCAACTGCCTCACCTCCTGCCTCAACCTCAGCTTCATCAACTGCCTCATCGACTGCCTCACCTCCTGCCTCAACCTTAACACCAATATTTGAACCTACAGCGGATTCAAGCGGTTCTATTTATTATAATATATCAGGTGGTTCTGGCTCTAATATTACATTAATTACAATAATAGATAATTTTAAAACAATGAATTCTTCCAAAAATTTTGAAAAATATAAACAAGACACTATTAAAATTAATAGAATATATAATAATTTAATAAGCATATTAAATGAAATTAATAAAGATATATTATCATTAGATAATTTAAAAGAACTAAAATTATTAGATGTAAATGATATAACAAAAGAATTAATTACTACACTTATTAGTAAATATGATAAACAAAAAAATGAGTTTAATGAAAAATCTGAACAACAAAAAACTGTTATAAAAGAAATTAAAGAGATAATAAATTTATTAAATAGCGACATTGAAATTTTTGAAAGAATATTTTCATTAAATTCAAATAAGAACAAATTAAAAAATAAAAAAGAAGAGATTTATAAAAAATTCTTTGAAATTATTAATAAGTCTAAAGACGATTTAAAAATCCATATTACAAAAATAATTGGTGCTGGTATTAGTTTTAACAACACGACTAAATTAAATAGTACTATTGAATTTTTTAAACAAAATTTAGATTTAATTACACTATTAAAATTATTTTTAACATCAATGTATTATTATAAAGAGACAGAATACTTATATTTAGGAGTTGTTCTTGAACGAAATAATGGACATAATAATAAAGTAAACAACGATTTTGATATATATATAAAAACACAAGATGATATTAAATTTAATTTTACTGATATATTTAGGCTTTATAAAAATAAATTAAATGATGATAATGATAATATAGATGCATTAGAAATAATGAAAAAAGATATAAGTCGTCGTATAGGTGATACAAATCGTGAAAAGAAATATTTAACTAACAATACTGCTTCAAATTCATATTATAAACAACGAAAAGAAGAAATAGATGCTTTAATTAAAGACAAAAATACTGATATTAATAGATTAACAAAAGATTTCTCAACAATTAATGAAGACTATAAAAATATTCATAGTATTTATGATAATATAAAAAATATAATTATTATAAATAAAGATACAATAAACCCTATTATAGTTCCACCACCATCAGGAACATCCGTGCAAAATAATATAATTGGTAATAGTAATAGTTTTAGTAATAGTTTTTTTAATGAACTTAAAAAAGTAAAAGATGGTAATAAAATGAAACAATTAAACAATATTATTGACACAAATAAGGATTTAAAAATTAAAATAGAAACATTATATAATAATTATAAAAGTAAATTTACTATAAACAAGGATATATATTTTCTAAAAGCATATGATTTATTTATTAATATATCAAACAAATATGATGAAAAGACAAATTTAGAAAATGATTTAAAACCATTACTAATTGAACAATATAAAATTCAAGCCAAAATAGATGAAAAAACTCGATTAACTACTAATTTTAATGCAAAATCTGGGACTCTTAATAATTTAAAACAAAGTATAGAAGAAAAACTTCAAAAAATTACTGATAAAGAATCCTCTCCTAAACCAAATTTTACCTCATTAAAAACAGAATTCGACAATTCTTTTACTGAAATACTAACTATTTCAAATAAATACAAAGACATTGTTTATAAAATGAGTTTAAAAAAATCAACGAATTTAATATATTCAATATATCAAAAAAATAATAAAGATTTTAACGAAATATATGATAAAAATCTAGGTAATATTGAAAAATTGAAGGAATGTAATGCGGAAATGGAAGAAAAAATATGTGAAAATGTATCTGAATTAACAAAACGTATTACAAAAGTCATGATTAATGAAAAATCAAATAAATTTATCGAAGAACTATATAATGACCACCTTAAAAAACAAACACCTGTAGTATCTCCATTTTTTGAAGAATATAAAGCACATACAGAAGACTTACGTAAGAAAATATTAATAATATTGAAAAAAATTAATAGTAAAGAATTGAATCAAAAGAAAAATATAGAAATTGAATCAATTAAACAAAATTATTCAAATCATACAAAAACAAAGATTCAAGTTAAAAATAAAATAATACAAATAAATGATAATTATGAAAAGAATAATACTGAAAAAAAAAGAGGAGATTTATTAATCATTCCACCTTATACATATACATTATTTATATACTTGATTGATTTATTATTAATAATTGATTATTTAACATTCTTTTATGAATAAATTATAACATTTAACATGAATATAAATAAGTCTAATATGAATAAATATTTTATAATTTTATTTGATTTAAAAAATATTTAATTATATATTTTATAAGATTCTTATAAAATAATTTTATTAAATATGGAAAATAATACATGTATTAATAAAACAATGCGCGAAAATGGATATTTAGAGTTAATTATTGGACCAATGTATGCAGGTAAAAGTACAGAATTACTTCGTATTATTAATCGTTATAAATGTTTAAATAAATCAATATGTGTAATAAATCATTCTTTGAATAATAGGTATGGTTCAACTGGTTTAACAACTCATAATAAAAATAAATTTGAACAATGTCTTATAACAGATAAATTATCTCAATTAGATAATAATACAATTTATGAAACAGACGTTATTATTATAGAAGAACTCCAGTTTTTTGAAGATGCATATGAAAATATTATTAAATGGTGTGATAATGGGAAAACTATCATATGCGCGGGCTTAGATGGTGATTATTTAAGGAATCCATTCGGTGATGTATTACGATTAATACCACATGCTGATAAAGTAACTAAATTAAATTCTTTATGTAAAAAATGCGGCAATGGGAATTTGGCACATTTTACAAAAAGAACTATTTTAAATAATGCTGATGTTACAGATGTTACATTAGTTGGGAGTGATGAAATATATGAGGCAGTTTGTAGAAAACATTATTTAGATGTAGAATAATTATTTTTATAAAATTAAATAGTTTTTATTAAAGAATTATAATAAATTGATTTTTTTTATCTATTAAATAAATATAATTATTGTATTTATTATATTTATTTACGTAATTAGATATTTATTTATTAAATATTTTAATTGAAACTTTTATATTTAAAACACATATTTTTAAGTTATATTTTGTAAAAAATTTTTGTAAAATTTTTTGTAAAAAATTAATATAATTGATATAAAAATATTACATATAAACCTACATATGGCTAAATACAATTACGAAAAGTGTGGAAAGGAGTTTAATCAAAAATACAACTATACATCACATATTAATAAAAAAAATCCGTGTTTTGTTCAAAGTAAAATAAAAGAAATGATGGATAATGTTGATGATGTTAAAGAAAAACTAATTGAAACTTTGTATGATAATAAACTCGTTAAAGATGTCACTACACAAAAAATACATATTCCCAAACCAATATTAAAGTGGGTTGGTGGAAAAACCCAAATTTTAGATAAACTTATTACAGATTTTCCAGTTGAGATAAATAATTATCGCGAGGTATTTTTAGGAGGAGGTAGTGTTTTATTAAGTTTATTATCTTATGTAAAAAGTGGAATTATAAAAGTACATGGAAATATTTACGCTTATGACTTGAATGAACCATTAATTTATATTTACAAGAATATTCAAAAACAGCCTAACGAATTATATGATACATTACAAACTATTATTATTGATTTTAACAAATGTGGAAATGGACCAATAAACAGAAAACCTACAAATATAGAAGAAGCAAAAACCTCGAAAGAAAATTACTATTATTGGATACGAAGCGAATATAATAAGTTATGCTCAAACGATAAAAACGGTGTATTAGGTTCTGCTATGTTTATATTTTTAAATAAAACATGTTTTAGAGGAGTTTTTAGAGTTGGACCAAACGGATTTAATGTTCCATATGGACATTATAATAATCCAGAAATTATAAATAAAGAACATTTACAAGAAATACATAATTTAATAGAAAATGTAGTATTTGAATGTTGTGATTTTAATACATCACTTACAAATACAGAACCGAACGATTTTTTATATCTTGACCCTCCATATGCACCAGAAACGGACACTTCATTTGTAGGATATACAGAAAATGGATTTAACATAGACAACCATAAAAATTTATTTAAATTGATACATATTTTAACAGATTCAAATAAAACAACTAATAAAAAAATAATGTTGAGTAATGCAGATGTGAGTTTAGTACGTGAAAACTTTATAAATGAAAAATATAATATAAAATCTATTTTATGTAAAAGGTCAATTAATTCTAAAAATCCAAATGCAAAGGCGAAAGAGGTTATTATAAAGAATTATTAAACCATATATCAAATTTTTCAAAATAGTTTTCATCATTCCCAAATAAAACCTCAATATTAGTTTCAATAAATATTTTATTTAATATTTTATATTTTTTTTTATTTGAAACAAGTTTATTTTTCAAAAAATTACTTACACAAAATCCATAAAATACCTCAAAATCAGTTCCTAAAACTAATTCATACTCTCGTTTAAGAGAAGGACCAGACCATAATTTAGTTTCTACAGAACCTTCTACATTCTGCTCTTTTTTTTCTAATATTTTTATTACTTTTCTACCGCTATTATATTCAATAATATATGCTTCATCTGGATATCTAAATAACTCAATATTATATTTTTTTTTCATATACGTTTTTAATCCATGTTGTAATACAAAAACAATAGTTTTATCATCAAACGTTTTTGATAAATAATAATCATATGCTTTTTTTGGTTTTTTTGAAAAACTATTTTTTGAATATCCATTTTCTAACAGTCGTTGTTCATTATTAGTTTTATCTTCAAACTTTTTTCCATAATAATTTGTATTTGCTCCACCTGCACCAGTCCCTTTATTAATTATTATTGGAATCGTACGGTGTTTCATTGTAATTATTTTACTTATATTCATATAATAATATAATACTTATTTCTTTAATTATTACAATTCAATTTTTTTATGATTCAATAATATATATTCCTTCAAATATTTTAAATTATTTTTATATAATTAAACACTTTTTATTAAAGAATTATAATAAATTGATTTTTATATTATTAAATAAATATAAAGTGATTATATTTATTTATAAAAATCATAACATAAAATGTCATTAACACAAAAAACACTTGATTCATTCTTTGGACAAAATAAAAAAAATGTTGATAATCCAGTAAATAATGCTAATAAAATTAAACTAAAAAGATATTTTTATATAGATTGGTCTACTGGATATTTACCAGAGAAAAATGCTTATTGGACTGATATAAAACCCGACAAAATAAATTTTATCGAACAAATAAATTGTGATTATATAAAAAAAGGTTATTATTTTTATATATGTGGAAATCTTTCAAAAATGGATGAAAAAGAATATGTTTTTCCAAAAGAAAAAGTTTATAAAAATACTTCTTTCTTAAAATCACTTTTACAAAAAAGTATCAGAAAAATGAATGATTCATTATCAATACAATCATGTTTTCACCTTATGCGGATGGATTTTAATGAACTAATTAGAAGACTACCTATAATAATGTTAGAAGATACAATGTTACATGAGAGTTTTACAACACTTATTTGGATTATGATTCTATCAAGTATTATGTCAAAGAGTAATTTTAAGATAAAATTGTATATGTATGAATGGATATTAGGATTAACTTACGTTTTATCATCAAAGATAGATATTAATGATATAATTAATGAAGAGAATGGAGAAATTAATGATTGCGAAATTAAAAATGATGAAGATAGTCAGGATTATAAAGATAAACTCGAAAATATAGATGGTAAAGAAATAGACAAAGATAATGAAGGAAATTATAAAAATAATATATCTAAAAGTAATATTAAAACAAACGTTAAAAAAGTAGAAATATTAAAAAATTATGAAATTCTTAATTCTTATAATAAACTTGACGAAGAACAATTGTCTTTATTATATTGTATTCATATAAGAATCGCATACGGAGGATTAAAAGGTGATATGAAAATGCTAAAAACATATTCAGACGTATGGTATAAAAGATTTACTGAAAAAAATAAATTATCTTATGTTTATACCGATAATATTAAACCAATAAATATTTCAATAAAAGAATTAGATTTAAGTGAATGGGATTATTCAGCTATTGATTATCATTGTGAACCGATGATATTAAAATTACTTCATAAAAAATATGATGATATTGAAATTGATGAATTACGTAAAATTATATGGTATAATTCATCTTCCATAAATAAAAGAAAAAAAAATATTACATATAATAATAAAGTATGGATTAAAATAAAACCGTATCTTGAAAGAACTCAAAAATATTTATTAGAATCTGGTTATGATAAAAAGATTGTATAAATATTTTTAATATATTTTATTTAATCACTTATTTTCACAAATTTATTTTTATAATTACCTCGTAATATATATAGACTATTATTAATAGTAATTATATTATCACTTTTAAAAATACGACCATTTAAAAATAATTTCAATGCATTCATTTCATTATTAGATTTAATGTTATAAATTTTTTTTTTAAATTTTATTTTATATAAATTATATATATTAATTTTTCGACCACCGTATAATTTTTTAACAGGACTTGAACTAACATCATACTGTTGATCTGCTGTAGATTGATTTAATACACTATCTAATTCACTGCTTGTTCCGCTTGCTGTAGTACCAGGATTTGAAACAATATTTACAGTTGTAGCATTTTGGCATTTTTGATTTGCAGGTGTTACAGAATAAGATACTGCTGAACTATCCATTATTATATTATATTATATTATATTATATTTATAACATATTTAATTTTATATTATATTTTGATACAACATTTTTATAAAGGTATGTTACGTCTTTTCCATTTTTTTTAGTTAGAACAGGATTTTTTAATTTTATTCTGTTTCCTATATATTTATATTCTTTTCCAGTTTCAATATTTCTAATATAAAATACAATAAATTTACCTTCTTTTTCTAAATCAACATCAACATGTGAAATTAAGGTGTTAAAAGCTTTAATTGCGGCTTTTTTTGGATTACTTCCAGAATATTTTCCAAATGTTTTATTTTTAGATGGGAAATCAACAATTGTATAATAAGAGTAACTATTATTCATTATTTATAATAATAAGTAATATTTTAAAATTTTTTAAAAAATAATGTTTATATATTCAAATAATTTTTGTAAAAATAATTTTTGTAAAAATATTTTTGTAAAAATTATTAATGTATAAATAATTTTTATAAAAATATTTTACATATATTAAAAATTATTGTCATTCATATAATTTTTTATACAAGTTTTTTATTTATATAAATTTTCTTGAATTTCCTCACATCTTAGCACCACCCTTTTGTTTCTTAGATTTTAGAAGCTTTACTTCAGGCTTCATGTGGAAGGTAATACCAGAAGCTTGAGCCTTCTTCATTTCAGCAGGTGTATACTTTCTGTATTTACCTGTATATGGACCAAAAATCTTGTTTCCAGAACCACGAGTTGATTCTCTAATAGTAAACTTAATATCAACCTTTAGTCTATTAGTTTCCTTTAGTTTTAGTGCTCTGCAATAAGATCTTAGAAGCTTCTTAGCAGCACTTAGAGGAGTTTGGTGGTCTTTAACGTTTGCGGTTGCTTCAAAATCAACTTCCTTTCCATCTACAGTAGCAAGCTTGAAATGACGTAATTTACTAGTATGTGTTTTTTTACCACCACTTTGTTCACTATATTCACTTTCTTCACTTAATTGACTTTGATTAATTAGAGATTCAAGTTCTTGAAGGTCTGATTCAAACTGTTCTTGACTGTAATTCTCTTCACTACTCTCGTTTTTGTTGATTCTTGGCATATTATATTATATATCAAGATTTTTTTTTATATTAATTTTTAATTTAAATTATAATTTTTAATTTTAATACTATTTTTATTTTTATCCAAAATTAAAATAACTAAACTAAATTAAATAAATTAATATTATTAATAAAATAAATATAATTATCATTATCATATATTTTTTTAAATTAAATTTTATATTATCATTCTCATCTAAATAATTTAAACTATTTTGATAATCATAATAATTTTCAAATTTTTCTACATTACAAATAATTTCATTATTCATTGTTTTTTCTAAATTCTCTTTAGACGCAACATCTGGTGAACTAACTATACTATTTCCACCACTTAAACCAAATGTTCCATTATAATCTAATGTACCTGTTGGATTTAAACTAATAATATTACTTAATATAGTTACTTTTTCTTTATCTTTATCATCAGGCATTTGAATAAAAATTATTATTATATTATTTAGATAAAATTATTTATAATAATTCTTTATAATATTTTTTATAATATTCTTTATAATATAATATTCTTAATAATATAATATTCTTTATAAAATACAATTTTTTATAAGATACGATTCTTTATAATTGTTTATTTTTCTCTAATTCTTCTATAGTTAATGTTTCTTTTTTCTTTCTAAAAATTGCTAAATCATACATTTGTATTCCTTCATTTCTATCTGTACTTTTTTCTATATAATATATTTCAAAACCATGTTTTATTATAATATCATAAATAATCTCTTTAGATGGTATATAAAAAGTCGTTTTTTTAATAAGTTTATCACCTGTATCAAATACTAATTTATCATAATAATTATATGTAATTTCTTTATCATTATAATTATTTATTAAATTTTCTGCATCAACTTTGGCTATTTTATCATTATCTTTTATATAATAACAATCATGGCTAAAATTATTTAAATATGTAAAACCATGTAAATTTCCTTTATTATCAATATAATTACTTGAATAGTATCGACATGCTACTGCCAAATCATTTCTATCATATATAGGTGCAATAAAAAATCCACCATCTTTTAACCATTCGTTAATATTTACTATTATTTTAATCATATCATTAAATTTATTATAATATAATGTTCTTTCATCTAAATAAATATGACTAAATGTTTTTTTATTAAAAATATTTCCTTTTGTTATATTACCTCTAACAAATTTAATATTTGGATATAAAGACTGTGATTTTTTTAACATATTTTCTGAAATATCAACACCTATAATATTGTCATGCTTATTTTTAATTGCTTTACATAATTTTCCTACACCAGAACCACATACTAAAAACGCCAATTCATCCTTATTTTTTACAGGGTCTACTATTTTACGTTCAACCATTTTAATATCATTATTTATATCCATAAAATCACGATATACTATTTCATAAAAATCTATAAATTGCGGGTCATAAATTTCCTTAAATGTTTCATGGTCTTGAAATTTATCTTCAAAACTTTCTATAACATTTTGTTCATGTATAAAGTTATTTTTAAAAAGTAAAAAAATAAATATTATTAAAAGAATAACAATAAATATTTTATAAATATTATACATACTTTAATATATATAATTTATAAAAAAATATTATATATTATTATATAATTATATATTTAAGTCATAGAAAAATAAAAAATTATAATTTATAAATTAGTTATTTAATTCATAAATTTATATTAAACATAAGTATTTAATAATATGTTTAGTTTTTATTAAAATAATATAATCTATATAT
>Ga0214921_10005666_pt1 | contig 17539 bp, 18 predicted proteins | sample LL1505_MetaG_FD_177992 | JGI IMG/M metagenome (GOLD analysis project Ga0214921, IMG submission 177992) | Freshwater microbial communities from Lake Lanier, Atlanta, Georgia, United States - LL-1505 | ecosystem: Environmental > Aquatic > Freshwater > Lake | place: USA: Georgia | collected...
TGACCGCCGCCGAAACGGGGCGAATGTTGATCAGAGCCTGCGGCGTGATGGCCTCGGTGTCGAGGGTCGTCATGCGGTCACGAACAACGCGCTCCATACGGTTAAGACCACCGCGGTACGCGATGAGCACGAGCTCACCGACGCTACGGATACGACGGTTGCTCAACTGGTCAACGTCGTCGGTGCGGTAGCTCGAGGGGTCGTTCTGATTCTGCGTGCGCTCGGCCAGGTAGGCAATGCGCAGGTTCAACAAGTGGGTGATCGTGGCGAGCACTTCTTCAGGGCTCAGCCAACGCTTGTCGCCAACTGGCGCGTCAAAGACTTCGCCGAAGAGTTCGCGGTTGCGAGCGACTTCGTTGGAGCGAGCGAACTTGCGCTCGATACGAATCTGACCGAGGTCGGAGATTTCGAAACCGGCCTTGGCACGGCTGCGCTCGCTGGTGCGAGCAATCTGACCGGGGAGCAGTGGCTTCGTGGGGTCCAAGAAGACCATGCGGAAGAACGGCTCGATACGTGATTCCATCGCGGTGCGGAACTTGTTCGGGGTGTTGGTGTCACCAGGAATCGGAGCCGAAGGCAAGCGCCACGCTTCGATGTCAAAGACGTCCAACCAACGGTCCGCAGGCTCCAGACCCTTCCAGGCCTTGTAGATCTCGATGAGGGCCATCTCCTGGCCGGCTTGACCGAGCTTGGTTTCGTCGCCAGCGTGGAAGATTTCCAAGTGCATCGTCAATGCGTCGAGCATGCCGATGTTCTTCTCTTCGATCAACTGGTTCGCGAACTTGGCGAGCTTGTTGCTCCAGTCCTTGGTGCGGTTACCACGGTTGACGAAGGTGTGAATGTCCTTGTCGTACTTCTCGTAGAACTTGAGGCGGTACTTTTCGAACTCACCTTCGAGGATGCGTACTTCACCCTTGGCACCACTGACGAAGTGGTTAACCAACTTCTCGAGGTAGGAGAAGTCCACGCGGGAGTCAAGGGCACGCAGCACGGTGAAGGAGTTGACCTTCTTACCCTTACCGATACGCACGGCGACGCGAGTGGAGTCACCAACTTCGAGTGCGAACTTGGGTCGCTCACCACGGACCGGAATAACGGTGGTGATGAACGTAATGTTGCCCTTGGGGTCACGGTCCGGCTCGGTATAGATACCGTCGGAACGGAGCAACTGCGAAACAACGACACGCTCGGTACCGTTGTAAATGAAGGTGCCGCGCTCGGTCATTACGGGCACGTCACCCATGAAGACGAAGGACTGCTTGATTTCACCGGTCTCTTCGTTGCGGAATTCCGCCTCGACGAAGATTGGGCACTGGTAGGTCAGTCCACGCTCGACACACTCGGCTTCGGTGTGCTTGGCGGGCCCGATGGACTCTGAGTTCTCAGGATCGAAGGTCAAGTACAAGGAGAGCTTGCCGGTCGAGTCCTTAATGGGCGAAATGTCTTCGAAAGCCTTCTTCAGACCATCGCGAAGGAACCATCCATACTTGTCGTTCTGGAAGTTAAGGAAGTGCAGCGGGCCGTAGTCGCCGTACTTGGTGAGGAGGTTGTCGGCCGATCCGCCCTCTTCCAGGAACTTAATCTGGTCGTGGACGGCGTCGAAGAGGGAGTTTGCCCCTCCCTCAACGGTTGGTTCCGGCAGTACGGCGAACGAGAAACGATTCGGGAACGCAGAGCGCTTCAGCACAGATAATCCTTCGTGTCGAGGTCACAGGGGCACAGCAATGGCAAAGCAAGTGTCTGCGGAGGAGTGGTCGTGACATGACCAAACGCTTTCGCAAACACGGAGAGTTAATGCTACTGCCCACCGACGACTGAGCGCAAGTGCGCGGCCGGTGGGGACGCAAGTGCCCGCCCAGGGGTATTCCCCTGGGCGGGCTCTCGTACCAGTGAACTACTTGAGTTCGACGGTGGCGCCAGCTGCTTCCAAAGCCGCCTTGGCCTTGTCAGCGTCGGCCTTGGAGACCTTCTCGAGGACGGTCTTGGGAGCCGCGTCAACCAGGTCCTTGGCTTCCTTCAAGCCGAGGTTGGTGAGGGTGCGGACTTCCTTGATCACCTGGATCTTCTTGTCACCAGCGTTGGTGATTACAACGTCAAAGTCGCTCTTCTCGTCAGCAGCGCCGGCGTCGCCGCCACCAGCTGCAGGTGCGGCCACGGCAACGGCCGCGGGGGCAGCTGCAGTTACGCCGAACTTCTCTTCGAATGCGGTGAGGAGCTCGCTGAGCTCAATCACTGTCAATTCGGCGATTCCGTCGAGGATTTGTTCCTTGGTCAGGGTTCCAGCCATGATTTCCTTACTTTCTTTCGGTTTAATACTGCGTTATTCGGCCGCGGGGGCTTCTTCACTGGCTTCAGGGGCCGGTGCCTCGGCTTCGGCAGTCACTTCGTCAGACGCCACTTCGGGCGCTTCCTCGGTGGTCGCTTCGGCCGCGGGGGCCTCGGCTTCCGCTTCGGCCGGGGCGGGTGCCTCGGCCTCTTCGGTCTTGGTCGCACCTACTGGTGCGCCGCCCTTGGAGTCGATCAAAGCCGACAGGCCATAGGCGAGAGATTGTGGGACGGCCTTCATGAGGCCGGCCATGGTGCGCATTGGCGAGGCAATGAGGCCAGCCAGCTGGGCCAAAAGCACGTCGCGGCTCGGCAGGTCAGCCAGTGCGATCAGGTCTTTTAGGGTCAGAACGCGACCATCGAGGACGCCGCCCTTCACCACGAGGGTGGGGGTGGACTTAGAGAAGTCACGGAGCGTCTTGGCGACGGCCGAAACATCACCGTTAACGAAGGCAATGGCCGTAGGGCCCTCGAGGAACTCGGTCATGGGCTCCACGGGGGTGCCGGCGATCGCCCGGCGGACGAGGGTGTTCTTGAAAACCTTGAAATCGGCGCCGTGGCCACGAAGCGTGCGGCGGAGTTCGGAGATTTGAGCCACGGTCATACCGCGGTACTCGGTGACAACGGCCGTATTGGTGCTGTCGACCTTGGCCTTCAGTTCGTCGATAACTGCGACCTTTTGGGTCATTACTTCGTTCATACTCGCTCCTTCACCGGATGCCGCCCGGGGCGGGCCTTGGACATCCAGTGCGAGCCGGCCTGGGGCCTTCTCGAACTGCCTCGTCGGGCGAATCGTTTCCGATTCCTTTACGTGGTTGCCCACTCCGGATGTCTTTGGCGTTCTTCTAAAACTGTGTGCGAGTTTCCTCGCAGGGTGGTCATGCTAGTGGCACGCGAGGCGTGCCGTCAAAACGGACTAGGCCGAAACCAAGACTTCGTCAGCTTCGCGGGCGCGGAGCGGGTCGATCTTGATGCCAGGGCCCATGGTCGAGCTGATGGTCACGCCCATGAGGTAGCGACCCTTCGAGCTCGCAGGCTTGGCGCGGAGCAGTTCGTCCACGACGGCGCTGATGTTCTTCACGAGGTCAGCCTCGCTGAAGGAAGCCTTGCCCACGCGGAGGTGGATGTTGCCGAAGCGGTCGGTCTTGTACTCCACGCGACCACCCTTGAATTCGGTAACGGCCTTCGCGACGTCCATGGTGACCGTGCCGGTCTTAGGGTTCGGCATCAAACCACGGGGTCCGAGCACGCGGCCCAGACCACCGACCTGACCCATGAGGTCTGGCGTAGCGATAGCGATGTCGAACTCCAAGAATCCACCGGAGACCTGGGCGACGAGATCCTCGGCGCCGACAACGTCGGCTCCGGCGTCACGTGCAGCCTGGGCCGCTTCACCGGCGGCGAAGACGGCCACGCGGTTGGTCTTACCAGTACCGGCGGGCAACGACAAGGTGCCACGAACGATCTGGTCGGCCTTACGAGGGTCGACGCCGAGGCGGCAGGCGATCTCGATCGTCTCGTCGAACTTGGCGGTAGCCGTCACCTTCACCTTGGCCACGGCCTCGGAGAGGGTGAGTAGTGCTTCGCGGTCAATTTGCGCGAGGGCGTTGTTGTACTTCTTACCGTGCTTCATCTGTCTATCTCCTAGCGAACGTTGATGCCCATGGAACGGGCGGTGCCCGCTACCTGCAACTTGGCCATCTCGAGGTCATCGGTGTTGAGGTCTTGCAACTTGGTTTTGGCAATCTCTTCAACCTGGTCCCACGAAACGGTGGCGACGGTCTCACGACCGGCGAGCTGTGCACCCTTGGCGAGGCCGGCGGCTTCACGAAGGAGTACTGGCGTTGGTGGGGTCTTCAGGACAAAGGTGAAGGTCCGGTCGTCGTAGATCGAGATTTCGCAAGGCACCACGGTGCCCTTCATGCTCTCGGTCGCGGCGTTGTACTGCTTGCAGAATTCCATGGTCTGAATACCGTGGGGCCCGAGCGCAGTACCTACTGGTGGGGCCGGCGTGGCTCCACCTGCGGGCAGCTGAATCTTCACAATTGCAATGGTCTTCTTAGCCATGGCGGTTCTCCTTACAAATCCTTGAATTAACTCTTGGTCACTTGGCCGAACTCAAGTTCGACTGGGGTCTCGCGACCAAAGATGTCCACCAAGACCTTGAGGCGCAACTGGTCCTCGTTGATCTCGGCGATAAGACCCTTGAAGGTCGCAAACGGACCGGTCTTGATTTCGACTTCTTCGCCCATCGAAAAATCGTGCTTCGGCGTCTTGCGCTTGACGGGCTGCTCCACACCTTCGATGGTGGGACGAATAATGCCGTCGATCTCCTTGCGGGTCAGTGGAATCGGGTTGTCCTTCTGGGGACCCACGAAGCCAATGGCCGAAGGGATGCTGGTAATCGTTTGGAAGTTGTCCGCCGTGGGGCGGCAGCGCACCATCATGTAGCCGGGGAAGATGCGCTTCTTCGTAGTGACGCGCTTGTCACGACGAATTTCAGTTACGTCCTCTTCGGGAATAACGATTTCGTAGATGTCGTCTTGCAGACCTTGGTTCTTAATGACCACTTCGAGTGCTTCGCGCACCTTCTTCTCGTGACCCGAGAACGTACGCACGACGTACCAACGACCGGGGCGATCGAAAGCGGACTCGGCAGCCGGCTCCTCTTCGAGGATCTCTACCTCGTCGATCTCAACATCTTCGACAAGCTCGTCGTCAATCTGTTCGAATTCAATGTCACTCATTAGGCCCTACTTCTGAAACAGGAAGGTAACGAACTTTGAAAATCCAAAGCCCAGTCCAAAAATCAACAACGACATGAAGACGAGAACACACACGACGATGGTCGTGTAGTTAACAACTTCGGGACGGGACGGCCAAGCAACTTGGCGCATCTCATCGCGTACTTCGCGAAAGTACTGACGAACACCGACGCGTTCGCGACGGCGACGCTGAACGTCTTGCGTCGTGACGGCACGACGTGGAGCAACGGCGCCGTCGGCGCCGACTCCTTGTCGCTGCATCATTCGCTTCTGTTCGCGGTTCATCCTTGTTCTTTCACTTCTACGCAGGGCAGGAGGGACTCGAACCCCCAACCACCGGTTTTGGAGACCGGTGCTCTACCAATTGAGCCACTGCCCTTTGATCTCTTCACCGAGGTGATGAGTTCGTGGGGTACTAGCCTACCACTCCGCGAGGGGGTGGCTTCTAGCGAGTTTCCTTGTGGTTCGTGTGCTTACGATCGAACCGGCAGTACTTCTTCATCTCGATGCGCTCGCGGTCGTTGACCTTGTTCTTCATCGTGATGTAGTTACGCCGCTTGCAGTCCTCGCACGCGAGGGTCACCTGTATCCGCTTTTCATTCCGTGCCATAAATACCGCCGTCTTTCTGTCTGTACTACTACTGCATTCATCCGGGACCCGGGGGCCCCGCCTGGTAGCGGCGGAGGGACTCGAACCCTCGACAACACGATTATGAGCCGTGTGCTCTGACCACCTGAGCTACGCCGCCGCGCGAGCCCTCTGTCGGGATTGAACCGACGACCCCTTCCTTACCATGGAAGTGCTCTACCACTGAGCTAAGAGGGCACGAACCGTTTCCGGCACGAACGGCAATCCTACCGTGCGAAAGCCCATTCTTCCAATTGAGCGCCACTAGCGTGGCAGGCGTGCACACCAGACCCGTTGAACGCGCCGATGCTTCGGCCATTGCCGCGATCTACAACCCCGAGGTCATCGAGACCACGGTGACCTTCGACATCCTCCCCCGGAGCATCCAAGAGCAAGAAGAGTGGATCGACGACCACCTCGGGACCCACCCCTGCATCGTGGCCATCAATGACGAGGACGACTTGGGGGAAATTGGGGCTCGGGGCGAGCGGATTCTCGGTTTTGCGGTCGTGACCCCATTTCGGGCCCGGGCGGCCTACGCCACGACGGTGGAAAGCTCCGTCTACGCCCACCGCGGGGCCCGCGGACGAGGCGTCGGGGAAGTCCTACTCCGCGAAATGGTTGATATGGCCTCTGACCTGGGCTTTCATGCCATTATTGCCCGAATTGTCGGCGAAAACGAGGGATCGATCCGACTCCACGAAAAGGTTGGGTTTCGCCTGGTGGGGAAGGAAATTGAGGTCGGACGCAAGCACGGTAAGTGGCTCGACGTTGTCGAGTACCAGTTCGTCATTCCCGACCAGCACTAATTCGGGATTTTCGACGAGAATTACTGCGCTTTCCCGGGTGAGGTTGGCAAGTCAGTCGTAAGACCGAGCCGCTCGAGGCGGTCGTCAACTTCGGGCCACGACCACTGCGTCCACCGACCCAGGGGCACCAACAACGCCCCCATCAGGATAATTAGCGCCACCGCCATCAAGATGAGGTGGGCGTGCACCAGACTGCTTAGGAGATCGCGGGCCCCAGGTAGGCCGAGGAAGGGACTGGTAATCGAGAGCGCCAGGAGCCAGAAGTGTTCGCGCCCCTGGTAGGAGGCGGCCAGAACAATCAGACCCCAGACGAGATACCAGGGCTGCACCACGGGTCCTAGGACCACGAAGAGCAGGAGCGACATCCCGAGCGAGCGAACCCAGCCACGCGTCTGGGCCCGCCAGAGCAAGAAGACGGAGAGCCCCACGGCCGTCAACAGGCCGAGGAGGCGGGTCACCGACAAAATGGGGGCCATTGAGACCTCGATGCCCACCGAATGACAGAGTCCGGTGATGGCCATACCGAGAGCGGTCGCGGGGGCGGCCCAGCTACGCACGGTCCCCGGTGTGGCCAAATTTTTGACCCAGCCAAATCCGAAACCGGCCAAATGGGTGCAGATGAGGAGTGTTACGGTCGACACCATGGCCCCCGCCACCAACAGTCGTAAGCGGGTGCGAATCATGCCGAGCAGCACGATCGGGAACTCCCGGAGCCGAGCCACGCGTTCGTTACCCCCCGGCGCCACCCACGTCCAGGCCACGTAGACAAGGCCAAGGGCGGCCGGAGCCTTAATCGCCGCCGCGAGCGAGCAGAACAGAAGTGCCAGCCACAGTCGACGGCGAGTCGCGAACATAAGTCCGGTCACGAGGAGCGCCACCATCAGCGCGTCGTTGTGGGCTCCCCCGATCAGCGTCAAGATCACGAGCGGATTCAACGCTCCCAGCACAATGGCCTCACCACCGTCACGTCCGAGGGCGCGAGCGAGTCGCGGAAGGGCGTACGCCAGAAGGGCGACGGCCGCGAGTTCGAGGAGTCGCAAACCGACCGTCGACATCAATTGGTGGTGGTGTGTCGAGCGAACGATCAGCCCGTCGAGATACAAAAACAGTGGTCCGTAGGGTGCCGGGGTATTGCCCCAGAGTGGGTCCACCGGATCGACGAACGGTGAGGAGCCGAGGGAGAATGGGCCCATAATGTAGGGGGAAATACCCCGTGCCGTCATTTCACCTTGGGCGGCGTAGCTGTAGACGTCGCGAGAAAAAAGTGGTGGGGCGATCAGCATCGGAATGCTCCACAGCGCCACAATGAAGTAGAGCGCGCGGTCCGGTGCCCCGGCGTGGAGTTTCACCACTTCGGCCAAACGCATCCAGACGCGGAGGAGCAGTACGAGTCCCCCGTACGTCAACACGATGGAAATCATGAGTTTGGTTTCACTGGTGGGAAGATTGGTCGCCGCCAGCGAAGCGGGAACCCCGAAGAACCACGTCCCCGGAAGTGCCAACTTGAAGGGACTCTCTACAAAACAACTACCGGCGAAGATCAGTGAGAGGGCAATAAATCCAAGGATGGCCGGCTGCCAAAGGAAGCCCCAGCCCTCGAAGGCCCCCGGGCGAAAGCGGCCGATTGGGGTGTAGCGGTGCTCGAGGACGACGATCAATCGCTCCAGCACTGTCGGCAAGGAGCGTGCCGTGCGGATGATTCGACGCATTCGACCCTTCGCCGCCATACTCAACTCCTCTAGGCAGTAGAAACCCCCGGTTACGAAATCGTATGACATCGCACCGGGGGCGTCGCTCCTGCGGTGCACGCACCGCGTTGGTGGGCCAGGAGGGATTTGAACCCCCGTAGCTTACGCGTCTGGTTTACAGCCAGATCCCATTGGCCGCTCGGGCACTGACCCGTCCGAAATCATAGTGCCCCAGTACGAACTCATCAAAATGGGGCGTCGCTCGCTACGCTTTTTCCCATGCCTACCTTTGACATCGTTTCGGAAGTTGACCTTCAAGAAGTGCGCAATGCCGTCGATCAGGCCAACCGGGAAGCCGGAACGCGCTTTGACTTTAAGAACACCGATTCCAACATTGAGTTCACCGAGAAAGAGCTAACGCTGACCTCGTCGACCGATGATCGGATTCGAGCCCTCTATCAACTCCTCGAAGAGAAGATGGTCAAGCGCAACGTCTCACTCAAGACGCTCGACGCCGGCAAAATCGAAGAGGCGACGAAGGGCACCGCCCGTCAAAAGATCACACTGAAGGCCGGCATTTCACAGGAAGTCGGCAAAAAGATCAACAAACTGATTAAAGACAGCGGCCTGAAGAACGTCAGCTCGTCAATTCAGGGCGATCAAGTTCGCGTGACGGGAAAACAGCGAGACGACCTGCAGGCCGTCATGCAGCTGTGCCGCGAGTCGGACATTGAGGTCCCCCTGCAGTTCAACAACTTCCGCGACTAGTTCTTCGGGCTTGCTTCCTCGGTAGCGAGGTGCTCGTCCATTTCGGCGAGTTCGTCAACGTGAAAAATTCGGTTGAAGACTTTGAGCTTCAGCACCCAGAAGATTCCAAAACTGATCAAGTTGGCGAAGGCCACAATGGCCGTGTTCAACAGATGATGGAAGTCATTGCTCGAGACCACGTTTCGCGCCAGAGTGGCTCCGAAAATAGAGAAGGTGGTGCCCAGGACGGCCATCAGCAGGAAGGGCAATACTTCGCCACGGAAGTGCGAGCGACCCTTTTTCCCCCACGTCCAACTGCGGTTGAGGTAATAGGAGGGAATCGTGGCAACCATGTTGCCCACGACCGTGCTCGTGATTTCCCCATGAACCAACTTCGTTCCGTACACGACAGAAATAGTCGTAAATGAGACGACGGTCGAGATGGCCGAAACCGAAGCGAACCGAATGAGCTTTTTGCCTTCGTGGGTCTTAGACCACGCAATGAGGTCTTCTAACCGCTTCCGCATTGGATTTACACTACTCGCCGGTTCAACCCCTAGTTAAGGGCGTTGTTCTTCGCAATGGCGCCAAACCAGTGGGCTGACGGCTTCGGGGTTCGCTCAAAAGTCTCGCGATCCACATCCACGATGCCAAACCGCATGGAGTAGCCCAAGACCCACTCAAAGTTGTCGAGCAGGCTCCACTGGTAGTACCCACGCACGTCGACACCGTCACGCAGGCAGTTGTGGAGACCGCGGAGGGCCGCATCGAGGTAGGCAATCCGCCGCGTGTCGTCAGTAGTGGCGATTCCGTTCTCGGTCATGATCACGGGAATGCCCGTAACGGAGGCAGCTCGTCGAATCGTGTGCTCGACGCACTGGGGCCAATAGGGGTAGCCCATGTCGGTGACGTCGCCGTCGTAGTTGTCCGGCATGCCCGGAGGAGCGATGATGGACTTGGAGTAGCACTGAACACCAATGAAGTCATTCCCACGGACCCCTTCGAGATACTTGTCTTCCATCTCGAGTCGAATCTTGAGCATCCGATCTTCCGCTCCGTCGAGGGCTACGTACTCGGACATTGAGAGCGTGAGGCCTACCGGATAGTTACCCGGACCCGACTTCAAGCCATCGACCATGGCGTTGTGTGAGGCGCGCATCGCTTCGTGTACGGCGACGTAACGAGCGGGGTCTGATACGGCCGGAGGGAACACTCCGTAGCGATACCCCATCACCGAAACGATGTTCGGCTCGTTGATGGTGCAGCCCACGCCAATGAGATCACCGAGTGCTTGACCGACCTGTTGGGCGTAGCGACCCAACCACTGAACAATCTTTGGTGCTTCAAAACCGCCGGCGTCGGCAACCCACTGTGGCAGCGTGAAGTGGTGCAAGGTCACGACCGGCACGAGGCCCCGGGCAATACAGGCCTCCAGAACTCGGCGATAGTGGTTCAGCGAGGCGCGTGAGAACTCGCCTTCGGCCGGTTCGATTCGGGCCCACTCGATGGAGAAGCGATAGCTGTTCAGGCCAAGGGAGGCCACGATGTCGAGGTCACGTTCGTAGAGGTGGAACGAGTCGCAGGCATCGCCGCTGGGCTCCTTCACCCGACCCTCTTCATGCTCAAAGCGCCACCAGTCAGAGTTGGTGTTATTGCCTTCGATCTGGTGGGCCGCCGTGGCGGTACCCCAGAGAAATCCTTGTGGGAATATCAGTGGTGTGGTCACGCGCTTACGATAGACCGCTCATTAGCCAAATGCCGTCTCCCCTACGATGTAGGCGTGTCTGAATCTCTCGATTTTCTCGTCCACCTTCTCGACCTCGAAAACATTGAGGTCAACATCTTTCGTGGAACCCAGCCCGACGAAGAACGCCAACGTGTCTTCGGCGGTCAAGTAGCCGCCCAGGCCCTCATGGCCGCTGGCCGTACGGTCGACCAGGGGCGCGTGCACTCACTCCACTCATACTTCCTTCGACCCGGTGACCCCAAGGTGCCGATTCTCTACGAAGTCGACCGGATTCGAGACGGTAAGAGCTTCACCACTCGCAGGGTCGTCGCCGTTCAGCACGGCCGGGCCATCTACAACATGCAGGCCAGTTTCCACACCGAAGAGGACGGACTCGATCACCAGATCACCGCACCCGATGTTGAAGAGCCCGAAACGATTCCCACGCTGTTTGAGCGCATCAAAGCGGCCAGCAACGGTCAAGATATTGACGAGTGGTTCAAGCGTCAACACCCCATCGACCAACGCTTCATTGGTGAACTCCCCTGGAGCCCAACTCGACCTCGCGAGCCCACCAAACAAGTGTGGATCAAGGCCGACGGTTCGTTGGCGGACGACCAACTCCTACACGCGTGCGTCGTGACCTACGCCAGCGACATGAGCCTCTTCGATGCCATTCTGGGGCCGCACGACGTCCGTTGGGATGACGGAACCTTTATGGGTGCCAGCTTGGATCACTGCATGTGGTTCCACCGTCAGGTGAAGGCCGACGAGTGGTTGCTCTACGACATGGACTCACCCATCGCCCACGGGGCCCGTGGACTCGCACGCGGTTTCCTCTTTAATCGGTCGGGTGAACTCTGCGTCTCAATGGTGCAAGAGGGCCTTACGCGAATCGTGACACCTCGCCAGAGCTAGAGGCTCTGAGCCACGCGGTCATTACGAACGTGGACCACCGAGCCGGCGTTGGGCGAGACCGACGAGGATTCGACTAAGAAACCTGGGGCGGACCCGGGTGATCGCATTTTCGATCTGACGAATCCGGGCCACCACGTTGTCACGATCAATCGTGAGGTTCTCCAACTGCTGCTCGCGAATCGCTAACCCTCGGCGCACGATGGCGAGTTCTTCCATCATCTCAACTGGAGCTTCACCAAATCGACCCCAAGAGCTGGTGGGTACGGACGCGAGCGCGAATAACTCGTCGAGCTGATTAAGAGCTGACTCCAACGTGGCGTTTTCCCCAACCCACGCCTGCAGTGCTCGGAGCTGGTTCGTCGTAGGCGGGTTCGCCAACCACACATCTAGCTCTTCATCCGTCGGACGATAAGCGCGGGCGCGTCCACTAAAACTTTCGCCGGCGTACCGCTCAACTGTTTCGGGGGTCACCCAGCCGTCACCACCGTGGATGTCAAAAATCAGTGCGGGGCGACCGAGGCGCATCGCGTCGAGGATCGAACGGCCGAGGGAAATGATGGCGTCGAACTCCTCGAGTAACGCTTCATTCAGGATTTGGGGATTTCGCGGGAGGCCGAAACGAGTTACCGCAATCCCCGCTCGTTGCCCGGCCTCCACGAGTTGATTCTCCAACTCGTCGGTCATGCGATTCGAGACAATGGCGATTCGTCGCAGTGGTGCCTCGGGGCGAATTGAGCCCTGAGCCCATCCGGTCCAGTTGCGAATCAAACGGTGAGGGTGATCGCCCCACGTCGAGATGGCCTCCACGTTCGTCACAATCGCTTCGGACACGGCAAACCACGGGAAGCCGAGGCCCGCAACTAGCGGGGGTGGATTCTCTAGGGCCGGCTGACGACCGAGGAAACCAAAGACCGTGGGCACGCAAATGCCCACGCGCTGGAGGGCGAAGTAAGCAGGCCAGTGCATTAGTACGACGCGGTCGAGTTGTGAATCTTGAAGATTGGCCTCGTCGTCCATTGTCAGACACGCCACGTCGTGAGTCGATTCAACCCATTCGGCAAAGCCACCTAGTCGTAGCGCAAACAGCGAAACTTCGTGTCCTCGCGCTCGCAGACCCAGTGCAATATCGAGGGCCGCGAGGGCGCTCCCGTCGCGCTGGTCGAGCGCAGCGACCGTGACGAGGTACTTGATTATCCCTACCCTCGACTGACCGAACTAGCGCTGAGCCATTGGGACGTAGTCGCGCTTGTCCGAACCCGTGTAGAGCTGGCGGGGTCGAGCAATCTTGGCGTCCTGCCCGAGCAGTTCGGTGTAGTGAGCCAACCAACCCGACATGCGGGGAATAGCGAAGAGCACCGTGAACATTTCAATGGGGAAGCCCATCGCCTGGTAGATCAAGCCGGAGTAAAAGTCCACGTTGGGGTAGAGCTTGCGCGAACGGAAGTAGTCATCCTGGAGGGCAACTTCTTCGAGCTTGAGTGCTATGTCGAGCAATGGATTCTTACCCGTCACCTTGAAGACATCGTCGGCCGTGCGCTTAATGATCTCGGCGCGGGGATCGAAGTTCTTGTAGACGCGGTGGCCAAAACCCTGGAGCTTGCCCTTGCCGGACTTGACATCTTCGATGAAGCCAGGCACGTTGTCGATCGAACCAATGTCATTCAACATACGCAGCACTTGCTCATTGGCGCCACCGTGACGTGGACCGTAGAGCGCCGACGTGGCGGCCGCTGCGGCCGAGTAGGGATCGGCGTGAGCACTACCGACAACGCGCATCGCGGTGGTCCCGCAATTCTGTTCGTGATCGGCGTGGAGAATAAAGAGGACGTCGAGGGCGCGAGCCAAAACGGGGTCGGGCTCGTAACGGGGTTCGGCGACCTTCCACATCATGGAGAGGAAGTTTTCGGCGTAGCCCAGCGAGTTGTCGGGGTAGACAAAAGGCATACCCACGCTGAAGCGGTGGGCGGCGGCGGCCAACGTAGGCATCTTGGCAATCAATCGAACAATCTGCTTGTTCAAGATTTCTGGGTTGTCGATTTCCTTCGCGTCCTTGTAGTACGTCGAGAGCGCGGCCACGGCCGAAACCATCATGCCCATGGGGTGCGCGTCGTAGTTGAAACCTTCGAGGAAACGCTTACGGACGTTCTCGTGAATGAAGGTGTGATACGTCACTTCCTTCTTCCACGCTTCGGCCTGTTCGAGGTTGGGGAGTTCACCGTGGAGGAGGAGGTAGGCCACTTCGAGGTAGGTCGACTTTTCGGCGAGCTGCTCAATGGGATAGCCGCGGTATCGCAAGATGCCGGCCTCACCGTCGAGGTACGTGATCGCGCTTTCCGCCGCGGCGGTCTGCATAAAAGCGGGGTCGTAAAACCAAACGCCGGGAACGGCCTTAGCGAAATCCTTCGCGGCAATGCCCCCGTTCTCTATGGGGAGTTCGTAAGACTCACCAGTCCGATTATCGGTAACGGTGATGGTCTGTGGCACGGTTGCCTTCTTTCGCACAAATAGCCATTGCCTATCGTAGAGGTTTCAACAAACCGTGTCCACAGATCAACCGGCCGAGGCCACCTTGAAGGTATAGAAACGACTCGCCGATCCGGGTGAATAGGGTCGAGCGCCGGTCACCCAGATGCGAAGAGCTCCATGCTCCGACGCTCTGATAGCGACTGAATCAAACAAAACGGCGGCATTGGACTGTTTTGGGAGGAAGGCGGTCATCGACTTAGACACGGGAACGCCAGATTTTTGTTCGGGGGCCAGCACCAGGTGCACCGTGACCGTGGCGTCTGTCGAAGAGAGATTTCGCAGGGAGACGCCCAGGGAAATCTCCTCGCGGGCGAGCAGTACCAGTTGGGCCGCATTGGAAGGCAGTGGCTGGGGGTCTATCGAGACGGCATTAATGGAGACCGTGGCCGAGGCCCGCAACCGCACCTGCTGGAGCGCGGTAGCAATCAGCCCGGCGACGTCATTCGCCGGCAACGTCCATTCGCTGACGGGCAGCCGGACATGTCCCGGTTCACTCTGCAGGCGGCGATGAGCGGCGCGCCACTGTTCATTCGTCCGCGTAATCGTGGCGAGAGCACTTTCTACGGGAACCGATGTTGTCTGACCGGGATGAATGCCGAGGGGAGTCGTCACGGCGCTGCGAATAACTTCCCAGCTGACAATTCGCTGGGCCATGATCTCGGCCAGCACAGCGTGGAGTTGGCGATCGACCGGAGGCGTCTGGAGCCGTGCGGCATCCAACTTCACCTGACGAGCGCGGACTTCTAGCTGGGCCCACGCATCCACAAAGTCACTCCGAGACAGGGTGGTGGCCTGCTGCAGCGTTACCAGAGTGTCACGGTCGAGCGCCGCACCATCGCGAAGTAGGTCGCGGGCCAATGTGCCAAACGTCGTGTTGCGCGAGGCTCGGGCCGATTGAGAGTCGTGAGCGGCACGAACAACGTCACGCGCAAACGTCCCGATCGTTGCCACCACAACGACGGCTACCAAGACGCGCAACTGTCGCCGTCTACGTAATTCGCTCCTGCTCGCCACGGAGAGAACCTAGTCAGCCAACAGTTCGTTACTCGCCCTCGTGAGGAAGTTCGACTATTTCCGCGTCCAGCGTGGCGAGAGGAAGTGCAGGAGCGGCGGGCCACTTGTCGGGATTCGGGTCATGAGGTAACTCCACGAGCGCATCGACCTCCTTGATATCGGCCTTGCTCTTGACGCCCTTGGTCTCCATAGTGCGAATCGTGACGAGGAGTCGTGACTCCATTGAGTCCACCAACTTGTTGTAACTCTTCACCGTGGTGCCGAGCGAGCGGCTCAATTCGTGGAAGTGGCCGTAGGCCACGCTGATGCGCTGATGGAGCGTCTCGGAGAGGTCCATGATCTCCTGGGCGTTCTCTTGCAACTGCGACTGGCGCCAGCCGTAGGCCACCGACCACAGCATGCCCATCAGTGACGAAGGGCCGCAGAGGAGCACTTTGCTTCGGACCGCAAAGTTCCACAGATCCTGATCGCCACTGAGCGCGGTGGAGAGGACGTTGTCACTGGGAATAAAGCATGCGACAAAATCCGGGGAGGGCTTTATGTAGTCGGAGTACGACTTGGCCGTGAGCTGCTGAATGTGTCGCTTCACCGTGGCGGCAAAAACTTTGGCGGCGTCAGCCTGCTGTGCGGGCGTCTCGGCGGCCAAGTACGTGTCGTAGTCAGCAAGAGGCGCCTTGGAGTCAATCGCGAAGTTGCCACGTCCGGGGAGTCGAACGACCGCATCGGGGCGCACATTCTTGGCATCCTGAGTCACCGTGAGCTGGGTCTCGTAATCGATGTAGGGCTCCATGCCCGACAGGCGGAATATGTTCTCGAGTTGGTTTTCACCCCAACTACCGCGATCCTTTTCGCGCCCCAGAATTCGGTTGAGGCGTTCCGTCTCGCTAATGGAGCGATCCTGCAACTCCATCAGGCGCGAGGTCGTCTTCGATAGTGACTCGAAGGAAGTAGCCCGGTCCACGTTCATCTTCTCGACCTGTTCGCGATACTGCAGGAGTGCATCAGAGAGTGGGCGCAGCCGGTCGTCCAATTTCGCTTCGCGCTGCTTCAGGACGGCCTCTTGCTGCTCACTCTGCTGGGCCACCACGGTGCCGAGCGCCTCAGTCGCTGCGACCTGGAAGGCGTCACGCATGTTCTTTATGGCGTCGGCGTGCTGCGTCCGTTCCCGTTCGAGCTGGTCGGTGGCGGTCGTGGCGGAGGCGCTGGCGGCGTCGCGCTCGGCGGTAACGGTAGCCAGTTCGGCCCGCTGGGACTCCTGACGAGCACTCGATCGCACGTAGGCCACAAGAAAACCAATAATTAAGCCCGCTATCGCGGCGGCAACTGAGGCAATCATGAAATCTCCATCACTCGGAACTACAACCACAATACGAATCACCTACGACAGAAGTAATCTCCCCTTATGAATAGGTCACTCTTCTCTCGAGGCGAAGCCCGCGCTGAGGTGCCCTCCGTGATCCCCGAGGAACTACGGGCGACCACCCTGCGCGTGTTTGCCCTGGTTGGTGAGTCCATCACTGGGGCCACCGTCGCCCTCTTATCCGGTGATCGGGAGATGGCCAAGCAAGTTGTAAAACAGGACGAAGAGATTGACCATCTCGTTAAGTCCTCGATTCGTTCAGTGGAGTCGCTCCTCATGGCCGCGGAGTCCCCCAGCCTCGAAGACCGCAAGGAACTACTGACCCTGTTGCGCATCCTTCCCGAGATCGAACGCAACGGTGACTTGGCCGAACACATCGCCCGGCGGGCTGCCCGCGGCTTAGGTGCCGAAATGAGTCCCCGTAGTCGGGGTCTCGTAGAGCGCATGGGCGAGGTCTGCTCATCCATCTGGCGTGCGGCGACCGACGCCATCTTGGACGACCGTATCGATGCCACTAGTGACATCGAAGACATCGACGACGAAATTGACGAACTACACGTGGCACTGACGGCCGAACTCGTGAGTGGATCAATGAGCGTTCCGGTGGCCGTTGAAGTAGCAATGACGGCCCGCTTCTACGAGCGATTTGGTGACCACTGCGTCAACCTGGCTCGTCGACGCGTCAGTCCATCCAACAACTAGCGCCGCGCCAACTCCTCGGCGATCTGGACCGCGTTGAGCGCGGCACCCTTGCGAAGATTGTCGCCAACAATGAAGAGGCTCAAGCCGTTGGTCACACTTTCGGCTCGGCGAATACGGCCCACGTAGCTGGGATCTTGTCCGGCCACTTGGAGGGGTGTTGGGATATCGGTCAAGACCACGCCGGCCGCCTCACGAAGCAGTTCAGTAGCTCGTTCGGGCGAAATGGGTCGTTCGAAGGATGCGGTGATCGCCAACGAGTGACCCGTGAAAATTGGCACGCGCACGCAGGTCGCCGAGACGAGCAGAGACGGAATGTTCATAATCTTGCGAC
>Ga0214921_10005668_pt1 | contig 17532 bp, 21 predicted proteins | sample LL1505_MetaG_FD_177992 | JGI IMG/M metagenome (GOLD analysis project Ga0214921, IMG submission 177992) | Freshwater microbial communities from Lake Lanier, Atlanta, Georgia, United States - LL-1505 | ecosystem: Environmental > Aquatic > Freshwater > Lake | place: USA: Georgia | collected...
GCACAGGCGGGGATCCGTCGGCCATTCAAGTCTTGGAATTGCCGTCCATGCAACAAGTGGCAGAATGGCAACACAATAAAACACCCGTGCAACAACAAGTCAGGATACTAAGTGAAATAACAAAGGGATTGGCAGAGATAGTCAACACAGATACAGACATTTATTATAGTGTTGAAAATAACACCCTGGGAGAAGCTGCATTGGTTGCGATAGACGAGTTTGGCGAAGAAAAAATTAGAGGTGTATTTTTAAGCGAGCCGAAAAAAATAGGCGGCGGCACTCGTTATAGAAAAGGTTTTACAACAACCAACAAGAGCAAATTGACTGCATGTAGTAAATTAAAGAATTTAATCGAAACACGGAAACTACATATTGCTAGTAAAGGGCTTGTTAGTGAATTGAAAACATTCATAGCTAAAGGTAGTGGGTTTGCTGCAAAAGAAGGCGAAACGGACGATTTGGTCATGAGCATGATACTGGCAGTAAGGATGGCAACTTTTCTCAGAGAATATGACCCTAATCTAGACGAAAAACTCAAAGACAGTTCAGAAGAAATTATTTTGCCCATGCCCTTTATAATGATATGAAAATAACACCAGTAGACCATAACACTAATTTATTTTATATAGAAAATTTGTACCCACAGGAGCTGTTGGATAAGCTAAACGAATCATACATACTGTCCTTGCCGTGGAAGAAAGAAGACATGCAGTCTGACTGGCTTCGCCGCAGGCTATTATCCAATGAGACTCTAGAAGAAGCGGATCTGTATGTTAAACAACGTGTTAACGAAATAGAACAAGCAATAAATTTCAAAATACTAAGTTGCGACACAGGGTTTTGGCTCGACGAGTCTGGATTCACAGTTAACCGTCATTTAGACAATAGTGGTGTTACTGCCAGCATGCAAGTGTACATGTGGAACAACTCCGCACTGCCCGGCACTACATTTTATCAAGGTGACAATATCAGAAAAGAATTCAAATACAAACAAAATACAGGTTATATCATGATCAACGGCGCCAATCAGTGGCACGGAATGACTGAAAAAGTACCACTCAATAATTGTCGATTATGCAGTTATACTTGGTTTTACCCTAAAGTATAAATATGTTATTATGATTAATATTGAAAAAACATCCGAAAACCTTTTCGACAAAATACGCAGTAGATTTTCGGGGGTAACTATCGGCGACGAATCTGCAAAAGCAACAGTTGATCCGGCAAATGCTAGATTTTTTAATTTTGATTTCACTGCGGGCGATAAAAATTTCGGCAACATCACTATCAGTCTACTTGATTTAGAAGGACTAAAGATCTACTTTGATAAAGAAATCGATCGAGACATGTTGGAACACGAACGTCATGTATGGTACGATTTTTTAAAGAACATGAGACTGTTTGCTAAAAGAAACATGTTAAACTTTGATGTCCGGGACATTGCCAAGAGCGGCCTAGAACTGAAGGATTTGCACACAGCAACTAAAAATACAAACATCATTGGCATGAACGATATTAATTCCGCAGTCACTGAGTCGAAGCTTTACGGAACAAGTCGTAGCAGTTATCAAAAATTAGAAGATGTTAAGATAATTGCAAGACACAGCAAACCCATTGTAGATGAAACTATTCCTGGTGCAAGAAGCAGAAACATACAAGCATTCTACATCGAGAACTCCCTGGGAGAACGAGCACGTTGTCCAGACGGCACTACATTCAATGGCGCAAGAGTATATGCAAGACATGTTAAAAATGGCGGAACATTACACGATGATTTTGGAAAACATATTACTAAAATTATTAGCGAAATGACTTCATTGAAAAACTTCGTGCGTAACGTTAGGGGTAAGACATTCGAGGATGTTGAAACGGCCTCGATGATAGAAAGTGCTATAGATCATTACGGTAGGCTACACAGAGATTTGTTTACACTCAGGGGTCAACGAGGCTATCAACAATACAAGTCGCTATGGCAACCAGAAGTTCTAGACGAAACTGATATCGATTTAGAAGAAGTTCGCAGTCGATTTACTCGACAAGTATTTGATGATCGTCTATTAGATGCATTGCCGATAGTACAACGTGCATACCAAGAAAAGAAAACCAAGACCGCGGAAGAATTTGAATCTTGGGCCAACGGCATGGTTGCTGAATATATTGAAGAAGATGACGAAACTGGCGAATTTAGTCCATTTGCAAATAGCATTTCAGTCAATGATTCGGGTGATGTGATAGACAACGATGATAATGATCAAGTGTTGTCGAAACTGTTTGACGACAATGGATTCGATTGGCGCTACATTGACACCACTTACTATTTTGAAAGCAATGAAGAAGTCGAGAGAGCCAAAGACATTATTGCCGCATACAACCCAAATATAGAATTTCCGAATTTTGGTGTTTTCGACCATAGCCGCGGCATATACGGTAGTTCCACGTTTGATAGAGAATTTACACACAATGGCGTACACGAAGATATCAGTTCTATCAAACATTTGGCCGGTATAGCCAAATAAGTTGATTCTTACCAAAAGCACAGTTACAATACTAACACTGTGCTCAATAAAATTTTAAATTTTTGTCTTGACAGACTAAATATTAATGTTATACTATACAAGGTGTATAGTGTATCTAGGCACAACAAAGACCATCTTAACTTATAAAGGAAAACCATCATGGCAACATCTTTAGCGGAAATCCGCGCAAAATTAAAATCGCAAGAAACCCGTCAAGGCGGGCAATCACAAGGTGGCGACAACGCTATCTATCCACACTGGAACATTGCAGAAGGAACTACTTCGCGCATCCGGTTCCTTCCAGACGCAGATCCCAAAAACACTTATTTCTGGCTTGAGCGTTTGGTTATCAAACTTCCATTTGCAGGCATCAAAGGCCAAGTTGACAGTAAACCTGTTATCGTACAAGTTCCTTGTATGGAAATGTACGGCGAAGCTTGCCCTGTGTTAGCAGAAGTTCGTCCTTGGTACAAAGACGAAAGTCTCAAAGAAACAGCCAACAAGTACTGGAAGAAAAAATCTTACTTGTTCCAAGGCTTTGTTCGTGACAATCCTTTGAGTGACGACAAATCCCCAGAAAATCCAATTCGTCGATTCATCATCAGCCCACAAATCTTTAATTTAATTAAAGATGCATTAATGGATCCAGAATTCGACAACATGCCAACTGACTTTGAAAATGGAGTAGACTTCAGTGTCAAGAAAACCAGCAAAGGTGGTTACGCTGATTACAGCACCAGCAGTTGGGCACGTAAACCTAGCGCATTAACCTCAGACGAACTTGCCGCAGTGGAAAAGTTCGGCCTGCATAACCTAGCAGACTTCTTGCCAAAGAAACCCAATGAACAAGAGTTGGCTATCATCAAAGAAATGTTCGAAGCGTCAGTTGACGGCGAACCTTACGATCCAGAACGCTGGGGTCAATACTTTAAACCAGCTGGGTTCAATGCTGGTAATGATAATGTTAGTAACGCTAGCAGTGCTCCAACTGCTCGTCCAGCACCTGTTCCTAAGGCAGTACCTACACCAGTAGCCGAAACTCCTGCTTGGGAAGAAGATGCCGCAGAAGCAGCCACAGTCCCAGTTGCTGCTAAACCCAGCAGCCAACGTGCAGAAGACATTTTGGCCATGATTCGTAGTCGTCAAAAATAATTGATTACGCAGGAGCCTCTGGGCTCCTAATTGTATGTCTAAATTAGTTTGGTCATTGACGGGCGATGAAATAAATTTAGTTCCTTGTAACAACGAACTGTATGAATATTTTGTCGCCCAACTTGAATCGCATGATATAAATCGTTATGTTGCACCGCATATAGATCACAGTGATTTATTTGTTTGTCTGGACGAAAGTTTGTTGGTAATTAATCGACTACTCTCAGATAAATTTAAGATTTCGACATTCGATATTCCAACGCCAAATTGGCACGACCAAACTCAATTGAATTATTTGCATCGCAGTTGGGTCATCTTACATCAACACCATCCCAATATTTCTTCAGTGTGCGAAAGTATAGAAGAAGGTTCTTCAAAACACTTTTATATGTTGAATAAATTAATTCATTCCGCAGAAGAAAAATTCGATGAATTCATCTTGATCAACGACACTGATAGTTTTAATAATATTTTTGATTACGATTTAACCACAGTGGGCACCACGGGTTTGATGATTAACTATAACAATTTGGGACGATCTACGTTTAGCAAATGGATTAATTTTGATAGTAAAGATACCAATATTGATACAAATAATTTTAAAGAGATATATACAGAACTAACGATGAGTTTATCCAGACCCAGAACATATACTGTTCCCAAAGAATATAATAACAATCATTTACTAGGGGACAAGATTGGACTAGCAAACTTTGACAAGTTAGAAGAAAATTTGTTAAACTATAGGCAATTAGTCTATAAAAATTTTAGATTAGCATCTAATTTTATTGAATTACATTAAAGGATAATAATTATGGCAACCAAACCATTCGACGTAAGTAAATTTCGTAAAACAATTACCAAAAGCATTGACGGCATCTCCGTCGGCTTTCACGATCCCACAGACTGGATCTCGACCAACAACTATGCTCTTAACTACCTTATCAGTGGCGATTTTAAACGGGGTATACCGATGGGAAAAGTTACTGTGTTTGCTGGAGAATCTGGTGCAGGTAAATCATTCATCTGTTCAGGCAATCTAGTCAAGAATGCACAAGCACAAGGCATTTATCCGATTCTCATTGATACTGAAAATGCACTGGATGAAGCATGGCTACACGCACTGGGTGTTGACACCAGCGAGGATAAACTTCTTAAATTAAACATGGCAATGATCGACGACGTGGCTAAAATGATTAGTGAATTTGTAAAAGAATATAAATCACTGCCACCAGATCAGCGTCCCAAGGTATTATTCGTACTTGATTCGTTGGGCATGATGTTGACACCCACTGATGTTAACCAGTTCCAAGCAGGTGACATGAAGGGCGACATGGGTCGCAAGCCCAAGGCACTGACAGCACTGGTTCGTAACTGTGTAAACATGTTTGGTGATTTGAATTTGGGTCTTGTGGCAACTAACCACACATACGCAAGTCAAGACATGTTTGACCCAGATGACAAGATCAGTGGTGGTCAGGGCTTTATCTATGCTAGCTCTATTGTTGTGGCCATGCGTAAGTTGAAGTTGAAGGAAGACGAGGACGGCAACAAGATCAGTGAAGTAAAAGGTATTCGAGCTGCATGTAAAATCATGAAGACCCGTTATGCAAAGCCTTTCGAATCTGTACAAGTTAAGATTCCATACGAAACAGGTATGAACCCTTACTCGGGCTTGACTGATTTAATCGAAGGCAAAGACATGCTGAAGAAGGAAGGCAATAGTCTTGTTTACACAACTGCTGACGGAGAAGTTATCAAGAAGTTCCGCAAAGCATGGGAAAAGAATGATGACGGCTGTTTAGACAAGGTCATGACAGACATTACCAATTACCCACACAAAATGGATAAAAAATCGGAAGTTGCTCCGCCGGTTGAAGACGATGTCGAAATCGATGAGTGATAAAAAAATTATCCGGGTGGAACCAAATGATAACTGGTTCGTTATAACTTGGGAACTGGGCAATAGGTGTAATCAAAGTTGTGCCTATTGCCATCCCGACTTACATTCCCCGGACGGCAAAATATATTCCTTGGAAGAATTGCAAAATTTTTGGATAGATGTATTCACTAAGACCAAACACTTGGGACTAAAGTATAAAATTTGTTTTTCCGGGGGAGAAGCAACAATACAAAAGAATTTCCTTCCATTTTTGGAATGGTTAAAGGTTGAATACAAAGATCACATTGCAAAACTAGTACTTACTTCTAACGGAACAGCAAGTGTTAATCATTACTTAAAAATCTTAGATTTAATTGATAATTTGTCCATTAGCCTTCATTCGGAATACATCAATGAACAAAAGTTTTTTAATAAAATAATTGATATTAAAAACTCTCTGCCACTTGGAAAATTTTTACATGTGAATATCATGAACGAACCCTGGAATCAAGTCAGGATTGCATACTACGAACAAATATTAAAAGATTACGAAATTTATTACACTGTCAATGATATTTTGTACCCAACACATCTAAAATTGATTCCCATCTTTAAAGGAGATTTAAATTTTGATTTATCAAAATCACACAAATCACAACTGCAAAATAACTCTTGATACAGGAGAATCGTACAATGTGTATTCTCAATGGCTAAGTAATGAAAAGCTATTTAACTGGAAAGGGTGGGAATGTAATGCTGGCGTTACCCGGCTTTATATTACTGCAAGCGAAGAAGTATATAGTGCAGTGTGCCAACATGATCGTCTGGGGGATATGCGTACAGGGTGGGAATTTCCAGCCACTTCTACAATTTGTCGAAGAGATATTTGTTTTCCGAACACAGACGATTTACTTACATTTAAACAACAAGTAACAAAGGAATAAAAATGGATTTAGTAACAGAAGTCTATCAGACTCTTAAAAATTATATCCCACAAAAGGATAGGCAAGAAGCGTCAGACACCTTAATGTCTTTGTTAGTCGATATGATGAACGACAATGAATTAAAAGAATTCGCTTTGACAGATATACATACTCAGCGTAGTTATAAAGAATATGCGGCTGACATCGAAGAATACGATGACGATAGCGAATACGAAGATTAAGGCTCACTGTGTGGTATAACCGAGTAGTACAAGATTTAAGCACTATACCTGCATTCATTGATTACTATGAACACGAACTGCTGGCCGCAAAATCTGATTGCGGCGTAAAAGGTAATCTGGAGAAAAACGTTGCCAGTTTGCCGGGCATTACTGAACACAGATTTAATCAACTTCAAGAAATTGAGGCTGTGCTCAATTACCTCAACATTCAATTGAGAAAGATACGCAGGAAACACTTTCAAAAATATCTAGAAAGTTACGCCCGCGCATTGACTAGCCGTGATGCAGAAAAATATGTAGATGGCGAAGATGAAGTTATTGACTTTGAAACAATCATCAACGAAGTTGCACTAGTACGCAACAAGTGGCTCGGTTTATTAAAAGGAATAGAAAGTAAAAACTTCATGTTAGGACACGTTGCACGATTACGCACTGCCGGCATGGAGGATGTCACATTATGAATATTTTTAAAACAGATCAGGACAGTCATGCTCATAGTTTGCGAACTCTCAATTTGATTGCAAACTATGATGATTTTATGGATAGCATACACGTTATTGCAGATATGGGTTGCGGCTCAGGCGCAGATATTAATTGGTGGGCTAATAAAACCTATTTAGATGAAGGTGATTCGCAAGTCCCATACAATTACACATGTTATGGAGTGGATACAAACCTGGGCACAGCACCGTCCAATTACCAAAGTGAAAACATACGGTGGATAGAACAAGACTTTGATAATTTAAATGAAAACTTAAAAGTAGATTTGTTATGGAGTCATGACAGCTTTAGATTTAGTGCAAATCCTATGCAAACATTGCGCTCATGGAACAAACTGTTAAACAATGACGGTATGCTGGCACTAATAGTACCGCAGACAGTTAATATAGTCTATAATAAGCCTTTGGTCACTGCGTTAAGCTATTCTTATTTTAGTTATAATATTTGTAATTTGTTATATATGCTAGCAGTTAACGGATTCGATTGCCGTCATGCTCATTTTAATAAAGAACCCAATGATCCGTGGATTCACTGCGTTGTTTATAAAAGCAGCCACGCACCCATGGATCCAACCAAAACATCGTGGTATCAACTTTACGACTTGGATCTGTTACCGCAGTCAGCATGCGACATGATCAATACTTACGGATTTATTAGACAAGATCTTTTACAAACACATTGGTTAAATGGCCAATACTGTAATTGGGGACAAGTATGAAAATTGTATTAGTAACTGGTGGATTTGATCCGATACATAGCGGTCATATCGCTTATTTAGAAGCCGCAAAACAACTGGGTGATAAATTAGTGGTAGGTGTTAATAGCGATATGTGGTTAACCCGTAAGAAAGGCAGACCATTCATGAGTATCACGGAAAGATTTGCCATTATTAAAAATCTACGAATGGTAGACCATGTTTTTGCATTCAGTGATGAAGATGGAACAGCATGTGATGCTATACAAAAAGCATTGAACACTTATCCGGACGCAACTATTGTTTTTGCCAATGGCGGAGACAGAAATTCTTGCAATGTACCAGAGATGGAGATGGAAGAAATAGAACGGGTTGACTTTGTCTTTGGTGTAGGCGGTGAAGATAAAAAGAACTCTAGTAGTTGGATTTTGGAAGAATGGAAACACCCTAAAACAGACAGAGCATGGGGGTATTATCGTGTGCTTCATGAAGTTGGCAAGGAAACCAAACTAAAAGAACTTACGGTAAATCCCAAGACATGTTTAAGTATGCAACGACACGAAATGCGCAGTGAATTTTGGTTCGTGGCAGAAGGAGCTGCCACAGTGTATACTTTGGATGCCAGCAGCGATACTGATTTGATAGGCGATTTTTCCGAGCACGAACATGTCTGGATTTCCCGAGAAAAATGGCACATGCTGTGTAACGAAACAAATAAACCGTTAAAACTAATAGAAATTCAGTACGGTAATAAATGTGTTGAAGAAGATATAGAGCGCAAATAATAAATATAAAATCAACACAACACACCATGACAGATATTAGACAACTATTAAACATTCTAGAAGCTATCGAACAAGCCCCAGCAGATCCTCACATGAAGGAAATTGCACAGGACATTGAACAGGGTCAAGTTCCGCCCACTGTTTTAATGAAGTTGCAGCAGTTCTTGACTCGATTGGTCACATCTGACGAGCGAGAAGAAAATGATGAACAAGATGTTGAAGTTGAAGAACCTGGTATTGATGACAATCTAGAAGTCAAAGAAACTGAAGAACGCAAACTGGGTTCTGCGGACATGCAAGTGTATTCCTTGCTTAAACAAGTAAACCCGGACCGTGCGGAACAAGTATGGGCATTCTACAACAAACAGATGCTGGCAGACTACCTTGTGCCCGCACTAATAGAAAAAGACATTAACCGGGCAGATGACCACGAGCGTATTATTAGCCTATTTGTGGAAGCCCCGGGCACATTAGATGACAAGTTGGCTATCGCAATGCGTTTGGATACAACAGGTACCAGACCAAATACCGGTGGGGGCATTATCAATACTCGTAAACTCACCACACAAGGTGACGGCAGCATTAATCAGTTATTAACTGCTACAGGTCCTATTGTTGATTATATTAAAGAACGTTTAATTCGCATGCGAGTTTATCCCAGTACCACATCGGCTGCCACAGGCGATGGCGAAGCGTTCTTTTTGATTCTTGGTGCAAACATCACTAAACGCGGTAAGGGCGATTTGAATGTGAGCACCGCAGACGCGGGCGCACTGGACATAGCAGGCAAAGAAGTTGAAGTTAAAGCGCAAGGTGCTCGACTAAAAGGTTTTGGCGGCAAAGGCACTTACGGTGACGGTGCTACCTATTATAAAAAATTCAATGACGATCTATTGACTATTATTGGGCCAGAAGGTTCGGCAATGCTAGACGAACTAGCACCCCCAACTAAAGCCACTCTCGGGTGGTCTCAGGGCACAGTTCCTTTCAACTTTGTTGGTAGAAATTTAACAGCATTATCTGAAGTGTTATCTCAGTATGGGACAACTACAGGGTCAAAGCCACAGGATGTTAAACAAATGTTCTTGGGAATGATTAAACATGTTTACCCAAAGATGACACCTGACATGTATTCCGACGTGTTAAAAACTATCAACAACAAAGGCAGCTTCGACGTAGAAGAATTCCGTAAACAATGGTTCTTGATGACCTACGAATACTATCTGGAAACAAGCAGAGACAAAACAGGCCAAACTTACGACGGTATTTTGTTTATTCACCAACCTTCTTTTACATATTGTTATGTCAAAGACGCTGATGAGATCAGTAAAAATTGGGAAGACTTTGAACTTAATACCAGTTTGTATAATTGGACTGACACCCAGAGTGTTGCGCCCAAGATCACTTACGGCAAAGAAGAACGTGCGAGAGTCGTCAAAGCCACTAAACCCGCAGTCAAAGATCCTGGAGAAGTAGCAGGATCAACGTACGGGGTACAAGGGCTAAGGGCTTCTTCAACATCAAAATTCAACAAAGAGCCCGGCGCTCCGAGAAGTCGTCGATAATCGTTGACAATCATTTACGATTAATATATAATACTTCTATTGCGCTGATAGCTCAGTTGGTCAGAGCAGTCGACTCATAATCGATTGGTCACAGGTTCAAGTCCTGTTCGGCGCACCATTATTTAATTATGAAAAAACTTATTAGCGACAGCGCCGGCTATCAATTGTACGCAGAACTCAAGCCCATTCCTGCAATGAAAAATACACAGCACGAGCTACGGTTTACTACTCGTTACGAACATGCCAAAGACCCCACAGATGAACAGTTAAAGTTTCAATTGATTCTGGATGATGAATCTGTTGCAAACTTAAAAGACATTATCAGTGGATATTAATTAATCTTAAAAAACTTTTCAATTATCCAGCCCGCAGGGTCGTGTTCATCGGCCTTATGGGCTTGTTTATAGTTGCTTTGATCTTGATGATGATTGTTATGCAACCCTTCTCCCAGCAAGAACCAGTTTAAGACTTTGTTATTGTAACTATAGTCGTCGGTATCGTAGTTGCGATAGCTACCTGGTAGTTTTAAATGATCTACACAGTTGACCATTGCACCCTGAAACAAGTTCCAACCTACAGGTGCTAGCATAAAGAATACACAGAACTTGAATCCGCCGATTAGCCACGCTAGTGCAACTAAACCTAGCCACATTTTGTGATAGTGTTCAGTTATGAATTTGACACTGGGATCTCTGATTAAATCTCTGGGAAACAGTGTAACTTTCTTTTCTTCTATCCACCACTTAGTGTCTTTAAGAACCCATGTGCCCAAGAAACTACGCCAGAAATTTTCTCTAGGGCTATGCAAGTCCTGCGGTTTGTCACTGTATTTGTGATGATGTCTATGATGGATAGCATAGATAAATGGACTGCCTACTCCTGACAGTAAGGTAATCCATACCAACAGTTGATGTCTCTTAGGTCCCGTTTTAAAACTCTTGTGCGCAAAGTAGCGGTGCAGACTAATGTTATTGGATATGACACTAACACATCTAAAATACACATAACTGACGACCCAGTAGATCCATTCTTGTGTATATATTGTCCATGCAATACTGCCAATAAGTCCGCCCATTCCGACGAACCAAAGAAATTTTGATTTGATTAAACTATAGTCTGTGCCCATAAAAATATTTATAAGCAAACTGTGCTACTAACGTAGAAATAGGTGTTTGGCCAGTGCTTTTTTGTTAAACAAGTATTCCAAGGTGTCACCGTGGACACCGCGATACTCTTTTTCGCTTAGTAGTGGTAAGTTGGGTGTTGAAATTTTTGTACCGTCACTTAATACAGCAATATATCTAGTGTCTTGAAGATATAGTCGTTTTTTTCGATACTCTAAAATTTGATAACTATTGGTTTTTGTTTTTGTTTTATTATAGTTTTGATTTTTATCGTATTTAAAAATAAAATCTTTAAAGAACTGCTTGTAGGTATGATACCCACTGGCAGTTACTAGTTGATCTAGATTTTTTGCTACATAATGATCTAATTCTGTCATATCAAAGAATGCAACAGTCTGAGTCATGACACTGGCCTTTGCATGATACAAGTGATATTTGGCAGCATTATAAAACCACCATCGAGCTTGTAATACAGTGTGTATGTCCATCTCACTATGGGCAAACCAAATTTTACAAAATTCTATTAGATCTGGACCTGCGTCTTGTTGTTTAAAAAAATCTTCCCAAGGCTGCATTAATCCTTTATAACCAACGGAGTTAAAAAAAGATTCGTCTAAACTTGCAGTGATCTCATCTGCTACATCACCGGTCACATTAATTCCGCGCAAATCGGAAAAATAATTTTCTCCACTATAATCGTATAGTTCTAAGCCCTCGATGGTTGTCATTGTTAGAAAAAAATGTGGATTTTCCTTCATTGACATTGGACTGTATACTATTCTGAGCTTACTTACATCGGTGCAGTACATAAGAAATGCACACACCATGGTAGTACTGTCGATCCCTCCACTCCAGAATAAATTGAATTTAGTGTTTTGATTACTGGACAATATTTGTTGAACCCTTAATTCTAGTATATCTTCAAGTGGCCGATCTGTAGAGAAATCAGGTACCGTCCAAGGCTTAGACTTTTCAAAATTAAACGGCAATGTCAATGTCCCGGTCCGATCCAACAAATCACCAGTTGGTCCTTTGGAAAACATTTGATTTAAGTCTACTAGGTAGTTATGGTCTTGAAAATGTTCAATGTAATACTGATGATCAGACTTGCTGGCCTCATCGTCATTTAAAATATTAAATCCATGATATCTTATTATTTTTTTAAAAAAAACAGGATTTGTGAGTGCTAGTAATGGTTTTTGACTCATGTGTTTATCGATGACATGACGTCTATTTCTTGTTTGAACTCTTCGAATGTTTCTAAAATGTCGCTGTCGCTATTAGTATTAAAATATTCTATTTTTTGAATTATGCTATGTTCGTAGTAGGCTAGATGTTTTAGTAACCGAATTCGACGATTAAATCGAACCGGGTCATTGGAGTATGCTACTAAATCTTCTAGTAGCCGATTTCGTTTAATTGTTATATAATTACATATATCAAAAATAAGTTTGGTTTTTGCAAAAATTAGTGGAGGCATAAAATATTTATAAATCTAATTGACACTAAAACAATTTACTGCTACACTTGACACATGAACAAAGATCCACTATAAATTTCTAAAACAAAAACATAAATATTTTCAAGACAACCAAAAGTTGTTGACAACAAAGACTAAATAAACTATAATAGACACTTATATGAAACAAGCGCCACATTTATCATCATGCAAACGCATAGCCCAACAGGGAGGCTTTATGGTCTCTTATTGGTCTGCGCTTAGTTTGAATACGAATGATCGCACACCAGAGATTACATCAGGGTCCGAAGGAGCAGGTTACGCTTAACTAGCACAGTAACTTAAACTTCAAAGGACCCCAGGATTAAAAACCCTGGGGTTTTTGTTTATAACAAGTAATTATGAAAAAGAAAATTGATATTGTTAAAAGAATGAGAGATGTCAAGTGGACAACCGAACACAGCATGACTGATGCAGATCTTCGCAAGATGATTGCAAACAAGTTAGATCGTGCTAGTCGTCAAGCTGAACTCTCCAAACGATTGGCAAAATAATTTAAATCATAATTCAAGCGTGAATAGGCAACGAGAGCCGTAATACAGCGCAAAATGTATAAAATGGGCGGACAGGATACATGAAAACTGTGGCGATAACACAGTCGGTAAGACTCCTGGGCAGGGTATCAACCCTGTCATATCCTGCGGCAACGTAGGGTATTCTAAAACATATTAGACGAGAGCGTCCAAAGGTCCTGAACACCTTGTGGGACAGGGCACAGGAATCACCGTGACACTAATATGTTTTAGAATACCTGGTGCATGAATACTGCGTGATCCTTTCGACATCGAAAGGCGTTGACAATGTGCATTAAGGCATATATAATAAGTACAGTTAAAAAATTTATTCCCTGATAGCTCAGTTGGTAGAAGCACTTGACTGTTAATCAAGGTGTCGCTGGTTCGAGCCCAGCTCGGGGAGCCAAATTAATGCGCAAGTGGTGGAATGGTATACACGATGGTCTTAGAAGCCATTGCCGAAGGGATTGAGAGTTCGAGTCTCTCCTTGCGCACCAGAATTATACGGAGTTATTACTAGATTATGTTCGATTGGTATTGGGCTATATTATACGGATTTTTAGTTCATGTGTTTGTGGTAACCTGGGGTTCTATATTCTTACATAGAGTGTATGCACACAGACAACTGAACTGCACTCCAATGGTTGACAACATTGGTCGAGTTTTGTTATGGTCAGTGGGCATTTATTGGCCGGCGTTTGCAAGAACATGGGCAGCAGTACACAGGAAACATCACAACAATTCTGACTCAATTGAAGATCCACACAGTCCCACAATTTATAGCTTTAGTGAATTGTTGTTTCCTAAAACTTTCAGTACACCCGGCAAAGCATACTACATGACCCCGGAACTTAGGGATGAATTGGCGAGCGATGTGCCGTTAATGAATGATAAGTTAGATGGATTTTTAATGCGCTATTCGTCTTACGGTAGATTGCCGTGGCTGCTGTTGGCATTAATATTGTTTTCTTGGCCAGGACTCTTAATTGAAATTGTTTGGATGGCGTTTACTCGATTCAGTGGTAGACTGCATAATGTGCTTTCACACAACTACGGTTATCGAAACGAGCCTCCCAAGATGACAGGAGATCGTTCAGTTAACATCTTTCCAATTGGAGCACTGTGGGGTGGCGAAGAATTCGGCGCCAACCATCATGATTATCCCTGGGATGCTAAATTTAGTCGCCGTTGGTTCGAATTTGATCCAGCATGGCCTTTGATAAAATTATTAGAACATTTTGGTCAAGTTGAAATAATCAGACCTAGATAAAACAAGCGGGATTAGTTTAATGGTAAAACGATATCCTTCCAAGTTATAGTCGGGGGTTCGATTCCCCCATCCCGCTCCATTTTATAAGTGTATAACGCACCCTGACGATAATACAGGCTCTGTTTGTGAAAATGTTGTGTACTTATAAAATTGATTTACGCGGGGAGGGCGGTCACCACACCGGTCTCATAAGCCAGGTGCATCGGCAGTTCGAATCTGTCCCCCGCATCCAATTTAGGACCTTAGCTCAGTTGGTAGAGCGTCTGCCTTACACGCAGAATGTCGTCGGTTCAAACCCGGCAGGTCCTACCACACTACCATTTAAAGGCAAATATGACAGCAAGTTTAAGTCGAGGCACACAAATTAATACTGAACAATGTGTTCTAAATGCAGGCGGCAACAGATTCGATCTAGTGCTAATTGCATCAGTTCGTTCAAGGGAAATCTCCCGTAAACATCGAGCAGATGAACTTAGTACACAAGTTAATGCATCTGTTAGTGCATTGCTTGATGTGCAAAATGGTTTAGTTGATAAACGATATTTGCGTAAAGTTTAAACGGAGTATAGCACAGCCTGGTAGTGCGCCTGGTTTGGGACCAGGAGGTCCGAGGTTCGATCCCTCGTACTCCGACCATATTTGGGGGATTAGCTCAGTTGGGAGAGCGGTTGCTTTGCAAGCAATAGGTCGCAGGTTCGATCCCTGTATCCTCCACCAAGTTCAGGATCCTTTCAGCAATTAAAAAATAAAAGCCAAAGCGGATCCTGATATGCAACGGTGGCCGAGCGACCCAAGGCAACGGATTGCAAATCCGTAAAACCGCTGGTTTGAATCCAGCCCGTTGCTCCAATTAATACAAGTCCATTTCGACTACAGCAGTTTTTCCACCAAATCCCATGCTTGCTTTTAACATACGTGTGTATGTAAATGCAGTTGGGCTGGTGATAATTCTGTCGTCAACGGCAATAGCTGGTCCGTTTAGTAGATTGGGACGAAGTTCATTACGTGCTTTGTCATCCAGCGCCAGAGCAATTTCAATAGCACCACATGCACTAAGAGTGTGTCCCACATAGCCTTTATAGCCAATGATGGGGATATCTTGCTTGATAGTTTTACTAAAGAATTCATATTCGACAGGATCACCCACTGGAGTTCCTGTGGCATGTGCATTCCACAGTTCGACACGTTTAAAATCTATATTTGTTAGGTTATGAACAATGTCGTCGGCCGATCCTGGATTAGTTACCAGTTCAGGATTTGTATAGAAATGAAAGTTTTGTATAACTGCTCTAACATCTGCGTTGTATTTTACACTAGGATGTTTGACTAGATACAATGCGGCCGCATCACCCAACTTGAATCCTTTTGATGTGCTGTCAAAAGGTAAACCAGTTTCTTGATCGAGTGCGCCAAAGCTGTTGAAATGCCATGATCCGTAGGGATGAATGTAGTTGTCGCCGCACCATACAATAACAGGCAGTTGAGTAGTTTGACTAATCAAGGCCGCGTTGTAGAACGCATACAAACTACCAGCGCAGGCACCTTGTACATTTTGAACAAAACCTTTAAGGCCCAGTTGCTCTGCTACATAAGTGAATGCACTGTCAATAGTGCTACCTCGTATTTCACGCGGTCTTCCACGCTTACGACCATTGGTAAAGTCTGCCCATACATTTTGATTGGCTTCGCTACTGAAGCTACTCAAAGTTGTACATACCAAAGGCCACGAAGGGTTGATATCGTGCTGTGCTTTAAATTTTGTAGTTAATTCGTTGAGGTTCCAATTGGTAAGATATTGGTAGTCGAGTAGTTCTAATTGCATGAAGATATTTATAGGTAGCATCCTTGCAAACCTAAGTATTAGATATCCTTCAAATTGATGGGTATAGACAATAAATTGAAATGGTGTTACAATACATACATGTTAAGAAATTAACAAACGTTCTTTAAGAGTTTGTTTTGATATCAAAACAAATTTCGTAGACAATAAATCATTATTGTTGTATAATAGACGTTATAGTTAGCAATAATGTTAACTGATGAAACAAGTTCTTTAAAAATTTAAAGTTTGTATAGACCTGTTTAAGTGCAGGTGCTATATGTAAAAGCACAATCAAATGACCTAATGCGGATGATTACTGTGTTTACATATACCGATCAATGCGAGAGTGGTGGAATGGTATACACAGCAGATTTAAAATCTGCCGCCGCAGGGCTTGCGGGTTCGAGTCCCGCCTCTCGTACCAAGTTTTTGCTCCGTTCGTCTATCGGTTAGGACACCGGCCTTTCACGTCGGTAAGGAGGGGTTCGATTCCCCCACGGAGTACCAAGTTTGAAGCCACACCGCCTGGATACTTCCTCGCAAGAGCACTAGGTCCTGCAACCGTGACTTCTCCCTAACGTTCTGCCTAATCAGCAGATAGTGTGACCCGCACGATGAGAAGTGGTGTGATAGCCAAGGGTGGTAGTCTTCTTACCGAAAGACCGCTGGCAATGCGATAACGGAACCCGTCGGGAAGTGGGTGGAAGCCGTGCGTGATGAAAGACTAATTGGGGCAACCTGACCAAATTTCTGATGCGGTACAATTACCACCGGGGTTCGCAGAGCATTTTTGTTGTTATTGATAAGTGTTTGAGATGAAAAATAGGAATCGTCGGCAGACGTGTCGACTATGCGGGCCTAACTGGCGTGGAACAGGTCCTGATATAACTAGCCATACGCTATTGCCGGGAAGCACCCGACGCATAAATTGGTACTCAAACATTTTTCAATAACAATATGCAACGGTGGCAGAGAGGTCCAATGCACGGGATTGCAAATCCCGAAATCCGCTGGTTTGAATC
>Ga0214921_10005669_pt1 | contig 17532 bp, 37 predicted proteins | sample LL1505_MetaG_FD_177992 | JGI IMG/M metagenome (GOLD analysis project Ga0214921, IMG submission 177992) | Freshwater microbial communities from Lake Lanier, Atlanta, Georgia, United States - LL-1505 | ecosystem: Environmental > Aquatic > Freshwater > Lake | place: USA: Georgia | collected...
CGTCCAAACCAGTTGTTGCGCTTTTGCCACGCTTCAGCCTTACGATCTGGTGCCGGTACCTGTGGTTGGTACTGCTGTAAGTCGGTTTGTACATTATTTTCTTGCTCTTGTAAAGATGGCATACGAAAACTCTGCGCGCGCATAGCCTTTAAGTTGGCCTCTTGCAACGCCTGCTGAGTCTCCAGCACCCGATCAGAGTCCCCAGATTCAAAAGCTTCTTTGTATGCCTTTTTGGCATTCTCGAGCTCCAGACCAGCGTTACTCTGAATGGTGGTGACGTATTCCTTCTCGCCAATGCTCAGAATATGCTTGATTCGCTTATTCTCATCCAAAAGTTTTTGAGCAAAGGTGACCGCCTCTTGCTGTTCACGCAAGGCTGTTTCTTTTTCCCGGCGCTCATCGTGCCAGACCTTACGCATCTGCTTGAGCTTGACCTTTACTGCATCATCGTAATGATCCAGTTCGTCGCGCTCCAGCTCTTCTACAAGAGTCTTTGGTAGTGGCTGGCGGCCTCGATCTTCCGGTGGCGCATCATCCTCAATCTCAATCTCTATCTCAACCTGATTTTCGTCTTCCTCATCAGGAAACTTGTACTCATTGTTATCTGAAGGCATCTTGTACTCCTTATTTACGTTTGATTCCACGCGGGTCGTCTACTATCCCCTCAACCATATCATCATTGATGATGCGAAATTCTCGGCCATGAATTACCAAGCGTGAGCCGGCATAAGGACGGACAAGAATAAAGTCGCCTTTTTTACACCATGGGCCAGTTGGAAATTTTGCCTTGTCCTGGTAGCAGTCTGGTCCAAGTTCTACAACAAACAAGACCGTAGTCAAAGTTTCTTCATTGCGCATAGTCTCATCAGCTTTTATCAAGCCAACTGAACTTTCCTCGAATTCCTGTTCTGCCTCGGGAATGGCACAAAGTATTCGATACCCAGACGGCTTTGGCAATAACTTGCCCTTTTCCTCCGGGGTTGCAGTAAAGTTGTAAGAACCAACTACTTGCGGGTTGTTAGCGTCTGTAGCTAACAAGATGGAACTAGTCATCCGATGTCTCCAATCGTTGTTTCAGGTCTAGGGTGTAACCCCGCATGATGAGTAGACCGCGAATCTCACCACACAGTTTCTTGTACTCCTCAAAGTTCTCGACCCGTCCCTCGGCCAAGTACTCCTTGAGTTGTTCGAGCTTCTCATCCGCCTGCTGGATGAGGACTTCAAATGCATTCATTATTCACCTCTCGTCGGTTTGTTTTGTTGCCGCATTTGGATGCGCTCTTGCATATTACGTAGCTGCTCTTCATGGCTCTTATTAGAGAGCTGCTTCATAACGTCCACACCCTTATCCATCATGTGTCGCTGTCTTTCAGCGTCCATCTGCGCAGCTGTTTTGAGTGCATCCATCTTGATGCGCTTATCTTCAGTAGCTGTCTGCGCTTGAATGCGCTCACGCTCGATCTGCTGCTGCGCTGTTTTGATAGCGTTGTCGGCCTGATCTTTTGCAGCCTTGCGCTGGTTCTCCTGCTCTTTGAGCTGGAGCTCTTTCATCTGCATTTGAACAATCGGATCTTGCGCCTGTTGCTGTTGCTGAGCCTGTTGTGCTTCTTGCATGTTTTGCTGGAGTAACTGTTGTGCAGCTTGCGCCAGCAGAGGGGATAGTCTTGCCTCGACTTCTGGAGACATCTGAACCTCTTCGCCGGACTCGTCCATCTGCGGTGGCAAAGGCATACCCAGCGTCTGCTCCATCTGCTTGCGGTACTCAAACCCTAAGTGCTCGTTGATGTGAGACATCATGGCCGCCTGCATTGCAGGTGCCTGTGGGTTGTTTTGCAAGAGCGCCACAATCTTGGGGTCTTGCATCGCAGCCATATGCACAACAATATGCGCCCTGTGATCCTGAGAAATGAACGCCTTGACCGGCTTGCCCTTGAGAACATTCTGGTTCTCTGTCACTGGGTCTGTTGGCTTCTGATCTTCATCCATCGGCACCAGCTTGCTGGCGTCTTTAACACCCAACACTTCTAGCATCTGGCGGTGTAACAGTGGTAAGTTGTAGAGCTGTGGCGCCCCTTGGGCCAGCTGAATAACAGCTTGATACTGAACAATCTTTTGCGCCATGGTGGACGCATTAGGATCGCTGACAGGAATAACATCCACATCATCGTAGTCAGACTTTTTGGCTTTACGGCTACCTTCTGTGGGCTGGTAGTCGTAGTCCTCTGGCGTGTACTCGGCAATGATGTTCTTCAAGAGCCCCAGCTCTTGCTTCATTGAATAATGAACACGCGCCTGAATGGCTGACATGTTCTTCAATGTGCGCTCAAGAATAGCCAGCGTAGTACCAACGGGCGCTTGCGCACTCATGTCACTCAGGGTCAGGTCTGCTGTGTTAGCAAATCTGCGGCCTTCTTCCACAATCTTGTCCATCAAGCCGGCCAAAACTTGTGATGGCTCCTTGTATGGCAAGGGCAGCAAGTTGTCTTTCAACGTACCGCTGGCCACATCTGCATCACGCCATTCGCCGGGAGCAATCGGTGTATCGTCTCCCTTGACCCGCATGCCGCGAGTTTTAAATCCACCGGGCAGGTTGCTTAAAGTACCAGCATCGACAAGCTGACGAATAAGAGAAGTGCCTGACTTAGCAAAAGCCCCAATGAGGTGGATAAGGCCAAAACAATAGAAGCCAAACCCGGGAACATATCCATAATGGACAAAGTGCTGACGTTTTGCGTACGTCTCATCATCAGGCTCCCAGTTACGGCGAATTGCCAAAATATTGCTCGAGCCTTTTTCAATGGTGACCACATACGGCAACGCAATTCCTGTTGGTTCACCGTTCTTGTCCTTGTGCTCATAGCCCTCAAGGTCAAGATCAACGTTCATCTCCAACAGCTTAAAGCGGTCATCCGACGTAGCCCGAAAGCCCATCTTCTCAGCAATCTTCTTCTCAACCTCATCAAGCACGTTATCTGGCGTACCCAGATCGATGTCTCGATAAAACCCAGCCACTTGCAATTTACGCAGCTCATTCTCAGTCTTGCGCATCACATGGGTAATACGTGGAGAAGACTCTAAGTTACTCGCACCATAAGGAACAACAATATCTTCCGCAGGAACAAAGAACGATACCTGACGATCCAGACCAGGATCAAAGTACACCTTTTTAAACGCATTGCCAGACAGACCCAAGCCCCACAACATGCGCTCATGCTCTGGCCTGTATTCTTTCATCACGTCTGTCAACTGGTAATTCATATCATCCGCTACCCGTTGAGCAGATTCTTTCTTTGCTGGTGTCTCCTTACCAATGATCTGGGTCTTCACAGGACCCGCCGCTGGGAATGTGGCCATCATGGTTTCTGATTGAAACTTCACCAGAGCCTCAGACAACATAGGATGGAATACACCACAAGCGCCTTCCCATGGTTCTGTCCGATCTTCAATCTTCATGCCCAGCAGTTCTAAGCCATCAACGTAAGTCTGCATCCAGTCTTTACGGCTACTCACGTCATCGTCGTAGTCGCTCAGCAGCTCTTCGGCCAGACTCTGCATAAACTCATCGCTCAAAACCTCGGCCAAGTTTTGATTGAAGTCATCCTCCCCGCCGGGCTCCATGTGGATAGTCAAATCCCCAACGGTGATATCTACCGATTCAGGATCTTCAATCTCGATCTCGATCTCTGGTTCATTCAATAAATCTTCAATCCCTTGCGGTGCTGCATACAGTGACTTTTCAATAGCCATGATTCATTCCTTTTATATCTGCACAAAGTTCATCAAATGTTAGCCCACGGTCTTCGTCTAAAAACTCAAGACTGAACAAATATCTAGGCTGCTCTATATTTAACACCATATGCGGTACCTGCGTGTTGAATACATAGTATGAATCCGGCTCATACTTCAATTCCTCAACGTTGCACCGCAATCCATTATCCTCAGTCATGAACAAACAATGGCTCTTGCCATCGTGGATCAGCATGTTAAGGCCAACCTTGCGATCTGTGTCTACATGCCAGTTATAACAACTGTTAGGCTGCATACGCAAAATACCGGCGTGAAACTTTCTTTTTTGAGCAAGAGATACCAAAAACGCATCCCTATTTAACAACTGGTCTGGCACCTGCGTGGCCTCAAAGTTATAGTAAGTCAACCAGTAATCAGGCGACAAGCTTTTGCCATAGGCCAACAGGTCTTCCGATATAGAAGACCAAACAGGAACCATGGAGTAAAGTGGGTTATCCATTAATAGTACGGCTCTTTCCTACGAAACGACTTTGGCTCATCTTCCTCATCAGACGCCAGCTGAATAAACCCACCGCGCCTATAACGCAGCAAAGCTTGGCTCATGGAGTCTACCAAATCATCATGTTCTCCCGAGGGAAAGCTGGCAACCTCTTCAATCAACTCTTCCGCCCAATGTGTATTAGGTACCCACACGTGGCCGGATGCAAATAAATCAGAAACAGCGTTCAACCGCGCTATTTTGTCATTTCCTTTGGTCGGCGTAAACTCTTGAACCGGTATCCCCATGGCCCTTAACTCAAAAATTAACGGGGAACCCGCCGCTTTGGCTTCAACAATCAGCGAATCAACTTCCCATTCCTTGAATTCCTCAAGCGCGCGCTGTTTTAATTCTGGAAACTCCATCCGCTTCTTAAAAGCGTTCAGCAAAATAATATTTGGCCGGCTTACGCCCTTTTCATCGTCTCGATAAAACACGCCCCAAGTCGTACAGGCCGAATAATCCGCCCTCTCCGTCTTCAAAAACGCTGTATCCCAAGACTGAATGATAAATTCCACAGCAGGAGGCGTATCTCTCTCCCAAATTTGCCACCATTCCCGTTTAATAATTGCAGAAACATCCGAAGTTGGGGTCTGCATGTACTGCGCTTGCCATTTACTAGACGGTAACTCTGATCTCAGCGCTTCAAGTTCCTTTAAATCCCAAAATTCTGGCCACATAGCCTTGCCGGAGGGCAAAATGGCAGGAAATTCAATGACTTCCCACTCCTCCCCAGACCTTTGAGCGGCTGCCTTCAACACCTGACCCGTTAAATCCCGCTTAGACCATCGGGTCATCACAATCACAATAGATCCACCAGGCTGTAAACGCTGTCTAGGGCCCGATGTGTACCATTCATACACCTTATCAAAGATCGCTGGATCGCTTTCAGCTAACTTAGCTTCTTGTTCCGAATGCGGATCATCAATAATCAACAGATCAGCACCCTTACCAGTCACAGTTCCATCTACACCAATCGCAAAATACTCACCCGACGAGTTGGTAGACCACCGTCCAGCAGCTTTACTGTCGTGTCTCAAACTTACATTAGGGAAAACTTGCGAGAACACATCCCCATCCACCAAGTTCCTAACCTTACGTCCAAATCCAACCGCCAGTTCAGCTGTATTTGATGACTGAATAATCTTCTTTCCCGGATACTTACCCAAATACCAAGCCGGCAAAAGGTAAGAAGCAAACTCCGACTTTGTATGACGAGGCGGCATATTGATAATCAGCCTCTTCAGTTCCCCACTGGCAACCCGTTCAAAAGCCCGAGCCATAATGGCATGATGCCGGCCCGCAATAAACGACGGCCACATCACTTTAACGAACGCCATAAATTCCTTCTGCGCCCGCTCTCTCCTCATAGACACAAGATAATCATCAGCTATCAAGCCCAAATGCTCACTCTGCCCAACAGGCAAACTCTCAATCACCCGCAATAACTTTTCTTCCGGCAACGCCTGTAACAGCTCAAACAGCTCATCATCAGACAAACTCTCCAATACAGCACTCATTGAATATCCCGTACCCGCAAATCAGACGGACGGATAGACCGAGGCATCCCCTTCCTCCCCTTACATAACCCCAACTCCACTAACTTCCACATCTTCCTATTCACATTCCCCCTACTCTTCTCTCCCGTCATCCTCATCACATCATCTATAGATGGACCATACCCATACATCTTCCACCACTCAGCTACCACTAACAATATCTCTTTCTGCGCAGGCGTCATCGCTGTCTCCCAAAATTTCCCAAAATATACCCCCCACCACATTTTTTTGCAATACCCACCCGGGGGTCTTCCTATTAGTCATTTCTTCCTCTTTTTTGAAAAAAGGGTAAACCCTACCCCCTCTGTAAGTCATTGATTTTATTCATATTCTCAGTGTAACACCTGTTACACTGACATTTTGGTGCTGGAAACTTAACTCAATATGTTTCATAAAGTATTTTGGGTGGCAACGTAATTTAGGCTGCATCTAGTGTGTGGAATGCTATGCATAGGGGGACTGAAAAAAGCCGGCCTGATCTAGGGGTGTGGGGGTGTGCGTGGGCGATGCCGGCAAAATCACAAGGGGCTGGGGTCGTCACCGGCGCTGGGCTCGGTGGGCTCGGCCTGCAGTGTTGCCGGCTCAATGATCGGTTCGAGTATCGTCGCATCGATCGCACCAGCTCGCATAGCATCTCGCAGGGTTTGAATGAGCTTGGTCCTAGCTTGGCCGGAGTCGGTGACCTTCACCAGCTCGCGCCGCTCGGTAAAAGCGGCGATTTCTGTTACCTTGCCCAAAAGCTCTAACGCACGCAAGCGCTGAGCTGGTTTAATGTCCGGATCAATAGCATGCGCCGTTAGTCGTTCTAATACGAGAGCCCTTAAAGCGGGCGGAGTAGCGTATGCCCGAGCCTCTGCAGCCAGTCTAAGGGCATCGACTTGCAGAGCAATGCTAGGGTGAGCTGCCAGCCTTTGCCCCTCTAGGGACTGAATCGCTGGTTTGCTATGCGTGTTGTAGGCCGCCCGATACGCACCGGCTTTGGTTTCTCCCTGGGCGAGCGCTTCGGCGAATTTTCTCTGCTTATGCGTAAGAGTAGTCTTCTTTGCGTTACCGGCACCCAGTAGCAGAGCTTCAATCGGTTGAGCCTTGAGGCCTTCCCTGATCTGCTCTCTGGTTAGCTTTGGGCGGGCTTTGGTCTTAGGTACGGGTTTAGGTATATTTTGGGTTTCCATGGCATCGGATAATAGACTATCTTCTAGCTACTTGCAACCGGTGGACTGTTGCCCTTCGGGCTTAGTGAAAACACCTATTGAATAAACTCTTGACATTCAATAGCTGAGCCCCTACATTTAAGAGGCTGGTAATTTTGCCGGCTAACCATTGAAGGGTAAATCATGATAGATCAGCAATATAAATTCCCATGCGAAGACCTCGCCCATGACTTATACAAGTGGGGCATTGAATATGCAAACGACATTGACGGCGATGAGGTTACGCATGTTGAATGGTTCACCACCGAAGAAGAACGAAACGAAGTAATTCAGGGTATGCATGAGGATGACTTGCATGGCGCACCTTACACATTTGCAGAGTTATTCAATCAGCACACTAAAGGGGTAACACAATGAACGACTACACCGACCATGGTTATGAAAACCGCCAAGCCTACTTGGAAAGTCTTGCCGAGGATATCGGCGTTGATCTTCAAACTGTCCTAATGATGGCCGATTTGCTGGGCGCTGATGAAGACTTCGACGGCCTTGTCACCAGTCTAGAAGATTTTGCGGCAGGGTATTGAAATGATCCACACCGAACACGCCTACATTGAGGCCGGCTACAAATGCGCCCGAGCCCGCTTGCAAAGCGACGAACACACTGCCCGCCACTGGAAACAGTGGTTTACCGGCGCACTAACGCTTGAACCCGAAACCGACCGCCCCGAAGCCCGCCGATTATTCGACCAAGGCTATACAGAGGCACAGCCAACAAGGAAAAACACACCATGATTGACATTAAAACCCTAGACAGATCTGCACAAATTCGCCTGATGATGGACTTAGAAAAGGCGCTGGGCTGGTATCCCATTGTTACGCTCGACGTTGAAGATCTGCGAGAACGTTTCCAAGACTTAGAAGAAACACCGACCGACTGGGCATTGCACCGAGCCTGTCAGTATGTGAGCCGGAAAAACTGCGAAAGCAATAGCCACCTACTAGACTGGGCGCAAGATGTAGCCCTTGAATTATTGGCAGATACAGAAAAGGAAAACACACCATGACACCAGCAGAACAAAAAGCTTTTGTTAAAGCTTATGGAAAAAATGTCGCCCACCACCCCGAGCACGTCGTTACTGACTTTGTTGCCCGCTATGAAACAAGCGAAGATTTTGATTATTCATTTGAACAGGTCTCCATCATGGACGCACTTTGTATGTGGCACGACGCTATTAAGTGGAAACTGGAGGCAAAAGAATGACTATTTTTATTTTGCTTGAAGAAGGCGATTTTGTCGGCGCATACCGAACACGCAAAGATGCCGAAAAAGCCGCATTAAAAAACGATATGCGGAATTGGCACATCATCGAAACAACCATAAGGTGAAAAAATGAAAGCTTTCAAAATCCTAGTTATTTCTGCCGGCGCATCGCTGGCCGCCGTGCTTTACGCCGCCGCACTGCTGGACCATGGCCTCATCGGCCGCATATGGTATGACCTAGCATTGATAACCGGCCTAGTGTTGGCCTTGGCCGCTCTCATTCTCGGGCTTTTGCTCGAAGCTTAAAACAATTTTCTCTCAACTCAAAAGGCAAATTATGAAAACTCAAAAACTTAACTTTTATTGCGACCCCGCCCATGGCTGGCTTGAAGTCCCCATGTCCAACCTTGAAGCGCTCGGCATCACCGGCCTAATCAGCGCTTACAGCTACGCCCAAGGGGATAAAGCTTACCTCGAAGAGGATTGCGACGCTGGTCTTTATCTTGAGGGCGCAAAGGCCGCCGGCTGGACAATTCAAATTGTTGAAAAGTACACCGGCACCGATTCTCATATCCGGCGCATGGAAAGCTTCAAGGTGCCAGCATGAAGTACTTATTCGTTCAAGCATCGAAAAACCGCAAAACCGGACCGATCCCGCAAACTTACACCGCTCGGGAATCATGCCCGCCTAGTTGCGCCCACTACCGAACGACATGCTATGCCGAAGACTTCCACACACGCATGGCATGGAAGCGCACCAGCTCGGACATTACCGGCCTAGTGGCCGCCATTAAAAGCCTGCCCAAAGGCCAGCTATGGCGGCACAATGTTGCCGGTGATTTATCCGGCATCGGTGAATCGGTCGATCCGGTCGAGCTCGGGCAAATTGTGGCTGCAAACCGGCATCGCAGGGGCTTTACCTACACCCACAAACACAGCGCCGAGGCCATTTATTGGTCAAAGGCCGCCACTACTTGGGGTTTCACTGTTAATTTAAGCGCTGATAATTTGCAGCATGCCGACACGCTCGCCGCCCATGGCTTGCCGGTGGTCGCACTGGTGCCAATGGATACGCCCAAACACACCAAAACGCCCGAAGGCCGCTCGGTTTTAATTTGCCCAGCTCAAACCACCGAATATATGACTTGTGCTTTATGCGCCTTATGTCAACGAGCCGACCGCAAACAAATTATTGGTTTTAGGGCTCATGGCAGCAAAGCAAAGCAGGCCGACCGGCTCGCTCGAATTATCCCGATATCTTCAACCCGCTGAAAGGAAAACCATGCAAACACGAATGATCGCCAAATACGCCGGCAGGGATGCAAAAACCGGCGCACCTATTCGCAAAGGGGACGAAATTATTTTCGACACTGTTACTCGCAAGGCTTGGCACACCGACGAGGACGACGACCGGCTGAGCTTTACAACGCCCATGCGCTCGGACTATGTGAGTCATGTTATTGATTTTGGCAGTGGTCGGCAGTACTACAGAAACAAGGCCGGACGCTGTGAGGATGCCCCTTGCTGTGGCTGCTGCACGATTTGATCCCATGAATCAAAAACTTTTAGCGTGGCTTGCCACGCTTTTTTGGCTTGTCTTAGCTTTTCTTTTTCTTTTTTTTGGAGTTTAAAATGCCTAATTGGTGCAACAACGACCTTACATTGACACACGCCGACCCCGTCATGATGCAGCGAGCCCTTGATGGTTTCAACGCTAATGCCTTGCTGGGTGAATTCCTACCTATACCCGAGTCCTTGAAGATTACCGCAGGCCGTGATGGTCCCGATGGTAGCCCCGAGCAGATAGCATTGGTCGCCGCAGAGCAAGCCAACTTGGCACTCCATGGCTTTAAAAATTGGTTTGATTGGTCGGTGGCTAATTGGGGCACGAAGTGGGATGTAGGCCGCATCGACAACCCTCCCGCCAGTTTAGATGCCGATGGAGCCCTGAGGGTAAGCTTTGAATCCGCTTGGGCACCACCGGTCGGGGGCTATTTGCATCTCATTGGTTTGGGGTTCAATGTGTGGGCTTATTACTATGAGCCCGGCATGGGGTTCTGTGGACGAGTGAACAACGAGGGCGATAGGCTTTATGACATTGAAGGCGGTGCAGTGTGGGTGCAGGCCAATATCCCAACTGATATCGATGATGCTATGGGCATATCCGAAGATTTATTTTTTGCAGAGGAAGGCGAATTATGAGCAAGCCCACAATGGTTTGGTTTGGCCACATGACACATGGCACATTCAGAATCGGGGAGGACGAAAACCCCATGGTCATCATCAATAAACTTGAAAAAAGGGCCATCATGGACCCCGCCGATGTTGAAGAAACATTGGAAAGAGTGGGTTACGACAGCTACTTAATTCTCGACGAGTTCGAGGGTGAAGTGGTGTTTTCTCACGGCTGTTCGAGGCTTTGGCATGACAGAAGCTGAAGCACTCACACAAGCGCTGGTTTTGGCAATCGTCGCCCCTGATGATGAAAAATCAAAAAAAGCGATTAAATTGGCTAAAGAAATATCAGTTGGTTTAAGCGCTGCAACTATTGAAAAATGCAAGGCCGAGGCCTTGTCGGTCATTGAATCATGGGAGAAAGTATGAACCTCAGAGCTCACAACGGACGGGTGCCGATTACCACCACCAACCCCGACAACCCGATTAGACTGGTGGATTTTCCCAGCAGGGAAATTTTTACCAGTCTGTTTGGGAATCGGGTAACAGCCGAAAATTTAGAGCGGAACTATTTGATCTTGCAAAATCGTTTGAATGGCTCAACACTCAGGCAGTTGGCAAATACAACCGGCCTTGGTGTCGAGCGCATTCGACAGATTGAGGCTAAATTCCTACGGGCTCTCTCTAGGTATCACGAGCGAACAGAGCGGCTTTAAGCGATGATGTAGCTTTGAAAAGGCCCACACGCATATGATAGTCGTTGAAATCCTCTCCCGTTGTGTCGGAAATCCAATAAGGTTTCTTTGCGTTCCGGGCAGCAACTTCACCGACGGCGTGTGGGTCTTTGTCAGCCACGACAAAACCCCCCTCAACGCCCAACGCTACCTCTTGCATGTTGCTTGCGCTGAAACACACATAGATTTTGTACCGCACCTTCATGGCCTTCATGGCTGCACGGATGCTGAGCCCAGTTGCGAAACCCTCGCAGAAAATGGGCACTCCCCCTGCATCAATCACAAAAGCTGCCCCCTTCGTTTGCTGACCTTGGAGGAACTTCTTTCCCCCTTGTTCATCGATGAGCTGGACGCCGATCAATTTGTTATTGATTCGCATGGGTATCACTAGCAAATTGTCCCCATTGGTCGCCCACACATTACCGGCCTCTTTTGAAAACCCTTTGGATCTTAGGTAAGGATGAAAATCAACCTTGCATTGGTGCAAGATCCAACCCGCCTTGCTGATAGCCTTTTGCGCCGCTTCCTGCCGCTGCCGTTGGTCATTCTGTTGGGCAATACGAATACTGGTGGGAGACGCCCCGCCTTCGCTTTTCCACATATCCGGCGCCGTCATGGTCGCCCAGTTTTGCACCCAGCCAATATCCCCCAGCAATTTATAACGGCCATTGCGTTTGTTCGGATGATCTTCAGTCGGCACCGCAACCCACCGGTCCAAGATCACGCTGTTAATGAGCAGCCCGCGCTCTCTTGCAAAGTCTTCAAATCTCATACCAAGGGCCTTTGCACACGATTTTGAGATCTTGACCAGGCTATGTTTTTGGATCGAATCCAGCGAGCCGTCTTCTCTGTTACGGGCACAGGCGTTTCATCTAAATTTCTCGGCCACACCCCAAACTTCTCTTTGTATTTATGTTTTGCCCAGCCCGACTGGTAATTTTTTTGTCCGGCAAAGTACAACAACTCGCTGTAAAAGCGTTGGCGATCATCCGTAGGCGGCTTCTTGCCCCCAATCAGCTCCTCCAATATCCCGCTCACGCTTTCGACCTGATTGCGCCGCTCCCTGACATGACCGCAGGACGGGCAAGTATCCATACCCTTGGGCCAGAGGTAACCGCAACTTGGACACTTGGATTCTTTCTTTTCCTCAGTGGTTGGCTCTTTCTTGGCTTTCTCCACTGTTTTATCAAGTTCATCTACGCCGTCAACGTATAGGTTATCCCAGTCCTCCCGAAATCGCAGATAGTTGCCGGAATGATCCAGCCATAACGCAAACTCTTTGCCGTCATGGGAACGCATAACCCTACCCATCTGCTGCACATGGCTCGATAGCGACTTAGAGAATGGCCGAGCGCTTACTCCAATCATCACATCTGAGACATCAAACCCCCTAGTGAGGACATCGGTTGCGATCAGGCCATGTATCGTTGTGTCGGGTTTGGCAAAGTCTTCAATAGCCTCACGCTTGAAATCGTCATTGTCTTTGTAGCTGATTGAAACAAAGTTATAGCCACGCTCTGCAAACTGCTGCACCAGATCGGCGCCATGCGCCACCCCAGCACAAAAGACAATCGTCTTTCGAGGGCCGCCAAAAACCTCATGGGTTTTCGTGATCCACTCAGCAACAATATCGCCTGTGATCTGCATGCCTCGCTTTGTGGCCATCTCCTGACTCCACTCGCCGGCCACCTTTTTCACGCCCGTCATGTCAATTTCTTTAGCGATGTAAACCTTAAGAGGGGTCAGCCATCTGTTATCGACCAGCCAGCCGTTGGTGGCCCCGCAGACCACATTCTCATAAATGCTGCCAAGCCCCTTGGTAAAGGGTGTGGCGGTCAATCCAATCACTTTGGTGTCGGGGTTGGCTTTGATGTACTCGGTTGTTTGCTTGCGACTGATATGGCACTCGTCAACAATCAACAAGTCCACCTTGGGGAAGTCATCGCGGGCCTCTAGTGTCTGCGCCGAACAGACTTGAAGCCTTTTGTTGCGGTCAAACTTCCAATGGTCAGCTTGGTACACGCCATGATCAAGCCCGTACTTGGACAACCGCAGGGAGGTTTGATCCACCAAAACCAGCCGGTCGAGCAAGATTGCCGCCCTCTTGCACTTGTCTGCCGTGGCCTGCATCAAAGCAATAGCCACCTCAGTCTTACCAAATCCAGTCGGGGCATACAGCAATTGCGATCTGTATCCCCGCTTAAAACCCTCTCGCAATTCATCAATCACAGCGGATTGATGCTCCCTCAGATTCAACTGCATCAAGATCTCCTGAACTACCGGAATCCCTCCGGCGTGGGGTTGGGTTTACTGACCCAGTTTTTTCAACTTAGCTTGCAGGCTTTTGACTGTACGCATCAGCTCGGCGTTGCGGCTCTGAAACATATCCCGGCTTTCGCGCAGGGTCTTGACTTCAATTTCCAATACCCTGATCTCTTCCCGCAGGGATGCGATTGTCTCTTGAGCATCCTCTTTTTCTATGTCAGTGGCATCCCACGCACCAATGGCGATGGCATCCTTGAGCTTGCGATTCTCGTCGGCCAAATCATTGATTGTGTCGGCTAACTCAGCGGCCTTACTGTCTACCTCGGGCTCGGTTTCTTCTGCCGGTTTGGCTTTGCGGCCAAGCTTTGCCGTATTAATGGTGCTCTCTTGCCCATGCTTATTAATATACTTTTTTTCTGTTGAATCGTCCGGTTCAGACATGGCTGCCTTGACCCGCCCCACAGTCATTCTGGACGCACCCACATGCTTAGCAATCGCTGCATTAGTCCAACCACCCCAAACCGGATGTTTAAGCATGCGGGTAATGCAAAACCGCAAATCGTTGGCATTTGGAGGCATGCCGTGATCCTTGTTGGCCTTCATTGCAAATAACTGGGCATCTTCTAAAGTTCCGGTGTGAACAGTGGCTGCAATTGAAGTTTTTTTGTTGGTTTTGTTAGCAAAATATCTGTGAAAGCCATCAGCCAACCAGTAATCACTGCCGTCAAAGAAAACATCAATTGGGCGAAAGTCTTCGCCATCTTGCATCTTTTGTGCATATTCTTTGACTTTTGCCTGCGACAAAGCCACGCGGGCTTGCGTGTCTCCATCGAGGCGGATCACCGCCAAGTTTAAAGTTTTTATCATCTCTCTTACTCCGTTGTTGAAAATAACCAATATAACACATGACTCACAAAAGAATACACCTGTTATATCGGCGCTTTGAAGGTCCCCAAGGGGTGGATACCCACCCACGACCCAGGCTAGGCAAATGGCCCGCCCCAGTCCCCCGGAGGCAACGATTCATTCATCAGCGGGCTTGGTACTCCACCCTTGTCCCACTGACTACACCAGTCCCTCGTTGACAGGCTGGTACGGCACAAGCCGGGGTGTCGAGCTTGCCGTGTCTTTTCTCCCGAGCCACCGATTCAGGTGCGCTGCTAACGTGCGGGGTACGATTGCTGTAACAACAAACAAAAAAGCCGCTTACAACTGCGTTTGGTAGGAACCTTATCTAATGACTCTTGGACTCATTAGGAAAGGCAAACGCATGTGTAAACGGCCTGTATCGTCGTCACTTCCTACAGCAACGTGGAGATTATAAACACAATTAATCTGTGGTTGTCAACTGCTTTTGTAAAAAATTTACGGCCATCTCAAATCCATCTTCTTTCCATGTAAAAACAATCCCGTTCATATCAAGCGTAACAAGAAGCGCATGCACTGTTGTCATCGTGGGGTTGTTGGATGCTTCCGTTCTGGCAATCGTGGGCACAGATACGCCAGACTTTTCTGACAGCTCTTTCTGCGACCAACCCAATGCATTACGGCCAGCTCTGAGGGCGGGGGCCAAGGTTTCTGCGTGAAATATCATAAGAAATGGGACTAGTCCTATTTTTGTCAGTGTAACAGCTGTTACAGTGAGATTTTGCCCAGCTCTGCAATTGTGTCGTTAAGGACGGAAAGCTCTGTCTTTTTCAGCACGTGCCACATAGCCCTGCGCCCATGAATTCCATTGTGGGAACCTTGATGGCAGTCTTTACACAAAGGAATACATAAGTAGTGCAGTCCTTGCTCGATGTGGTGTGCATCGCTTGGACCGGCTGCTCCGCATACCCCACAAGGCATAGACTTAACCTTCAAGAGATGATCTTTGTCCTGGTTTGTTAAATTCTTGCTATGCATTGTTTTCCTTGATCGCGGCCTGAGTTTTGTCTCCCTTTAGCATTACCAAAATCTCAGCCGTAGTCAAATGAGGGTAACGCTCAAGCTCCGCCAACACGTAAGCGTAGCCGGCGTTAAACCCCTCGATGTATTCGCTCATTACTGCTTCAGTCATTTTTTTGATCCTTCATGTGTTTTACTAAGTCATCTTTAATTCCAACCCATAAACCAGACGCATCTTGATCTAGCTCCTTTGCTCTGTACCAAGCGTGATGCTTGGCAGCCGGCATCTTTGCCATCCAAATTAGATGTTTTAATGTATCTTCATATAAAAAAGGAAATTGCTTGATCCTTTGTCGGTCAATCATTGTTCTTCTTCTTCTTCAAAAACATAGCCACTTTTTCTTGCTCAAACTTTGCATAGTGCTGGGCCGCTTCCCAAAACCCTTGCAGTGCGTCTTGGTTCACAAGCCACGCGAGGCGGCGTATCGCAGGGGTCAACTCAACGCCAGCTTCGGCGGCAAGCCTGTCTAAATTTGTGTCCAATCGTCTTGTCATGTGTTCTTCTCCTTGAGTTTGGCTTCGGTAGCAAGTTGAACTTGTTCTGCAAATTCGCTCGTTTCCAAAAACTTCCCCATAAAAGAAACCCTTACGTCATACCTGTCCTCATCCGTCAGCCCAACCCAAGGCTTCTTGTAGTCTTGGATGTCATCGTCATCTTCAATCATGCTTGTCCCCTTGCTCTGATGGCAGTGGCGCAATCCATGCAAGTCACATCCCACATTGACTTGTCCGTGTCGCTATAAATGTCCGGCGCAGGCAGTTCGTCACACAGCTTTGCACACGCCTCACGTTCGCGCTCTGTTGCTTTAGCGTCTACCAGTTTGGCAAAGGCTACAAGCGCCTCAGAATAAATGCCGTCAAGGTGTGGGCGCACACCAATCAATCCGCATTCTTGTGCCATATTAAGAATTTCATCTTGTGTCATGCGTAATCCCCCTCCGTTGTGTGTTCTGTCAGTCGTTTCTGTAAGCGGATGATTCTTGCCTCGTTGTACTGAATAGCCGCCTTTGCATACTCAGCCGCAGTCTCAGCTTCCAGCTTACGCAGGTGTGCCTCATGCAGTTCCTTGGCAATGATTTCATGGATGGTCTTGGCTCTCAATACATCTTTGAGGTACTTGACTGTTGTTTCTCTAAAGCTCATGCTTCCCTCGCTTTTAGCATTGCGTCTGCAATTTCGTAAGCCGTCTTTGCAAGCTGTTCGTAGGATGAACCCACGCTTGTCCTTAACATAGCCTTTGCCGCAAAGTAGTCTCGCAAGGTCATGCCTGTTACATATTTGACTGTTTCTCCGTTGTCAACAGAATATGGAAATGCTGGTGGGTTGTTCATGTGTTCCTCGCTTTCAGTCTTGCTTCAACTTCATCGAGCAATGTCCAAGGGTCTGCCCCAAAATTGTGGATAAGTCTTTCCGTTTCCTCATCCGTCAGTCCTACCCATTTGGTGCAGGAGGATATGTTCTGTGCGTCTATTGCCGCTTTCACAGCTTCTTTCCTTTGCTTTGCTTGGCGCTCAATCTCGTTGAACGCTTCGTCTTCTTCAGTCATCATCGCCTCCGTTCTGTGTTGAATAAACCATCCAACCAATCATGGCGCATACAAAGATAAACAGAATAGCGCCCAGCGTCATCAGCGCTGCCGTTAAAAGAATGCTTGCAATTGCTTCTAACATATCAATTCCTCCTTGGATTTGTTAATGCTTTCCAATTTCAGTTGCCTACTTTTCCTTTCAAATCGACTGTCTTTTAAAAATGATCGCAGCCACTTGCCTTTGCCAAGCTTGACCCACTCATCGTATTCACTCTGTGTTAGCTTAGTGCTTACGCTTCTTCCATTCTTGGTCAGTTCACGTTTCGGCTTTAACACTTTCTTTCCCCTTGCTGTAAATGATGATTTGTTTTTTCTCGCTGAGCTTTTCCATCGCTCGCTGACTTGCAATCTGACCAGCCCTAGCTCCGCTTGCCATTTGCTTCATCTTCTTATCAAGTGAAAACACACTCGGCCCACGCCAATCAAAAGCATTCTTTTCTTTCATCATCTTTCCTCATTCTCATAATGGAATCTTCAAACCTGTATTCACAACTGTGTTGATCGCCAGCATGCTTGGTAATAAAAACCAGCTTGCATTCTGTGCAATACCACGCTGACCCTTGT
>Ga0214921_10005670_pt1 | contig 17531 bp, 15 predicted proteins | sample LL1505_MetaG_FD_177992 | JGI IMG/M metagenome (GOLD analysis project Ga0214921, IMG submission 177992) | Freshwater microbial communities from Lake Lanier, Atlanta, Georgia, United States - LL-1505 | ecosystem: Environmental > Aquatic > Freshwater > Lake | place: USA: Georgia | collected...
AAAATACTTTTTACACAAAAGAAAGATGATTTATATAAATATAAATTTGATGATACCTTCATATGGAAATCAAATAAATTATTATATAACGGAATTTTTGGAGGTGATAAAGAAGTACTTGGAATTATTGCCGAAAAAATGGAAACTATATTTGTAGAAGATATGCTTAATAATAACAATGTAAATGATGAAGTGATTGCATTAACATTACTTTGGAATAAAAGCCAATATAATCAATTATTATTTGCATTATGTAGTCACCCAAATCATCAGATGTTTTTAATGAAAATATTATCATAAATTTCTAATATATAAAAAACTAAATAAAAAGAGTTTGTTATATATTACTACATGAAAACCGCTGTTTTATTTTTTGGAGAAATACGTGGAGGAGATGCAATATGGAAAAATATTTATGATAATATAGTGAAACCAAACAATGCAGATGTGTTTATGCATCATTATTATTATGATAGTGAATTTTTAGAAAAACAATCACAGGTTCTAAGTGAATCATATAAAAAATATCACAAAAACAAAGCTGTTCATTTTACCCCGCCAAGTAAATTATTTAAAATTTTCAAACCGAAACAATGTTTAATTGAAGAAAATAGAAATGATTATCACGATAACAATGATTTCGCGGAGATATCTAAAAAAACAACGCATGATTTTTTTGGCGAAGGAAATCCAAAAAAAGAACATATTATTATGGCATATAATACAATTCGTAGTCAATCCTATTCTAGAAAAATGGTAATTGAAATGAAAAAGAAATTTGAAGAAGACAATGGCTTCAAATATGACAGTGTTATTATTACTAGACTTGATATTAATATTTTCAAACCAATGACAATTGTTACAAAAATACCAGATATAATAATTGCAAGAGAAATGTCATTTGAATGTATTTTTGAACAAATTATATTAACATCTTCAACTATCATGGATACTTTTGCTAAATTCCATGATGAGGCGGTTGAATTATATAAGAAACATATAAAACCAAATCATCCGTTTATGCAAAATGAATATTTCATTACGTTATTTATAAAAAAACATGGAATTAAAATAAGTCATTGTGATTTTCCAATGGATTATTCATCTTCACGAAATGGGTTGTCGAGATTTAATGTAGATTATGTCAAAGATGAAGATAGTTCAAATATAAATCAATTATATTGAATAAAAATATAAAGTTTAATTTTTATATTTTTTATAATGTTTTCAAAAGTAATTATTTGGGGATTTCCACTACATACACATACTCATAGTTATATTCATTATGGATGGTTTAAAGGATTTAAACATTTAGGCTATGATACGTACTGGTTTGATGATAAAAATTATCCAACTGATTTTGATTTCAATGATTGTTTGTTCATAACAGAGGGTTATGCTTCTGATAATATTCCAATTATTTCTACTTCTATTTATTTTGTGCATATTGCTACAAATCCCGAAAAATACATTAATAAAGTGAAACGATTCATTGAAATACGATATTTGGTGGATGGAATAAAAGATTGTAATTATAATTATATATTAGACAAAAATAAATGCAACAAAATAAGTAACTGCACTTATTATGAGAAACTTCATAATAATGGAGGTTTATCCAAACATTACAATAATCCTCAAAAAATGGAGTACGAATGTATATACACATGTTGGGCGACAGATTTATTACCACATGAAATTTTGGAGGAAAATATATATAAACCCAAAGATAGAACAATATATTGGTTTGGTAGCGCAAATCACTACAATACGCGAGAAATTTCATTATTTTATGAAGAATGTAAAAAGAATGGAATAGATTTTAAAATAAATGATCCTTGGCAAAATCCATTGTCGTTTGATGTTGTTCAAGAATATACCATGCGTTCCTATATGTCGCCAGATTTTCGTAGTTCAGGTGACCCAAGAAAAATAGCATTAGGTGAAACCGGAACATGTCACAAACAAATTGGATATATTCCATGTAGATTATTTAAATCTATTAGTTATGGACACTTAGGTATTACAAATTCACGCCATGCATTTGAATTATTAGAAAAAAAAGTAATTTATAATGATAATGAGACAATGTTATTCTATGATGCGGAAAATGAATTAGATAATTACGAATTAATAAAAGAACAAATGAGTATAGTGCGAGAAAAACATACTTATTTAAATCGTATTCAAGATTTACTCGCGGTTTTGAATTTTTAATCTACAAAGAAATAATTATAAAAAACTTAAAAATAATATATATATTACCTATATTATGAGCAAAAAATCATGTATCATTTTTGGGAATTGTCAAGGTGGGGGTGTAAAACAATTTTTAGAATTTTCTAATTTTTATGATATATATGATGTAAAATTATATGCAAATTGGGAAATGATAAAAAACAACGAATCCATTCCAATTCAGTATTTACAAAATGCGGACTTAGTAATTTATCAGCCATTAACCGATGTACATAACTGCTATTCTACTAATAAAAATAATCCTGAATCGTTTTTCAATATATTGAAAGATACATGTAATACAATTGCATTCCCAAGAATACATAATAATGCAATATTTCCTATATTTAGAAAGCGAAAAGAAGGAAATGAAATATATGGACAATTTAATAACAAAATATCCTGTATAGATGAATTATTATATTTATATGATAATAATTTAATTGATTATGATTTTAAAAATAGAATGTTTGAAAATTATGAAATTAGTAAAAAAAAAGAACAAGATTGTGAAGTAAAAATAATAGATTTTTTAATGAAAAATCTACACAAAGAAAAATTATTTTTAACACATGACCATCCAACATCATATGTATTCAGTGAAGTAACCAGACAAATATGTGATTTTTTAGAATTAGATTATAATGTTGAAAAAGGAAATTCTTGCCCTGAAAATATGGTTGGATTACCAGATTCAGTATATAATCGGAGTGATAACCAATACCCCATTTCTAGATATGCTATTGATTATTTTGGTTTTGAATATATTAAAAAAGAATACCCAGACGCAAATGAATTTTATAAATCCAATACTATTCAATATTTTTTACAAAATAAATAAATATAAAATCAACGTTATATAACATATAAATGCAAACCCAAGAATTTGGCGCATATTTACAATGTTATAAAAACCCATATGCAACTTATAAATGTTTGGAATCCTTTCGTACATTTTACCCAGACAATACAATTGTTCTCCTTTCGGACAATGGGTATGATTATACTAAAATGGCTGAATATTTTAAATGCATATATATTCATTCGAATGAAAATATAACATTCATATATGACGACCCGAATAATTCTGGTAAGTTTGAAAATACATTTAAATTAATAGACCGTGTAGTAAAGGCATTTGAATTATGTAATGAAGAATATGTAATGTGGTTAGAAGATGATGTCTCTATAAACAATCAAATTACAGATATATTTAGATATGATTTGAATGGATTTTGTCCTAATTTTATTCCAGAGCAAGGAATTCTAAAATTACAAGAAAAATATGGTATTTTAGATATTAATAAAAAATACCACTTTTCCGGACATGGAGGAAGTGTTTATAATCGAAAATTTTTTATTAAAGCTATGCAATATAAACAACTAATTCATGACATTATTGATAATTGGGTATATTATGATTTTCCTACAACTATTGCGCAAGATTTTTTATTTTCTATTATTATCACACTGTGCGGTGGAACAATTGGTTCATACAGTGGCCATTACGATAATCATTATGAATTGGATAATACGATTGTTGTACAACATCAATATAAAGAATATTATAATATTCCATTACCGTATGAATTACAACGGTTTGTAAAAAATGACTGACGCTTGACTTTTACACCTTTGCACATTTACCCGAAGGGAGCGAATGTCAACCGTTTCTTTGCACTGATAAATCGCCCTATAATGGTCTCCATTCGGGTAATTGTGCAAATGTGTATAAATAAATATATTTTATATAGTTACAATTATATAAAATATACTATTGTGAAAAATTAAGTTTTTCTATGAATATAAAACATATGATTAATTTGAACATGAAATTCATAATTTGTACATTCTATTTTCATATTTAATAAACTATATTCAATAAAATTATGCATGTGAATCAATCCATTCGAATATATTTTTTTGAATTCATCAATCATATTTTTCATATAATATTTCATAATAATATTATTACCAACAGCAAACCAGTCGCAATATTTCCTATCTGCACCGGCAACAGTTCCAGATTGCACATACAAAGTATTTTTATTTAAATTGTTCAATAAAATTGGATTTTTGATATAACTATCTGTTCTAATACGAATTATAAAATCATATTTTTCTGGTTCGTCGATTAAATCATAGGTTTGCGCCACACTATACCATTGAGATTCCATCCTGAAAATAGCATTTTTAATATCATCATAATTCAAATTTATTAAATCTATTTCTCTAGAAACAAAATTATAATTATTTTCATCAAAATATTCATATTTTGAATCAATTTTTATTTTTTTTGGATTATAAATATTCAAAAATTCATTTATATTTTCTTTGTATAAATCATCAAATTCATGATGAAATGATTTTCCTAACATAGATTCATCATAATAAAGATGAGCATATACATCAACGTCATATAATTTGATTAAATTTTCAAGAATATATTCTGAATACTCTTTGACAAAACGTAATTGTCCAGAAAAACAAACAGCTACTTTCATTGAAATATATACTGAACATATTTTTAATTATATATAAATATAAATATAATTAAAAATATAAATATAAATATAATTAAAAGTATAAATATAAATGACAAAAGTAGCTATTTGTATTTCTGGGCAACCTCGACGAGCATTGGAAACTTACCCTTATATATACAACAATATTATAAAACCGAATAATGCTGACGTATTTATACATATGCATTATGATGAACAAAATTTATATATGGAGAAAAGTCATGCAGATAAAGGAAATTGTTTATTAGAACCTGGAATAGATAAAAAAATTATAGAAGTATATCAACCAAAAAAATATTTAATTGAATCTCCTCGTAATTTTAAAAAACCAAATATAAAAATCCCTGAAAAAAGATTACACGGCAGTAAAATAATGAATCAACATAAAAACTTCAATAATGAAGAACATGTTAATTATATGGTAAAACAATTAACAAGTATGTATTATTCTATTTATAAATCGAATGAATTAAAAGAAATTTATGCAAATGTAAATGGTTTTGTATATGATTATGTAATACGTATACGTTTCGATTTATTACCAAAAGAACCTATAATATGTTCTTCATTCGACCCAAATTATATTCATTATTTACTAATGAATCATCCTGACGAACTTATTTCTGATTGGATAAATATAGGTAGTAATTTAATTATGAATATTTATTCATCCATTTACTTAAACATGGAATATTTGAATACATTCAAATATTATAAAAAAGAAGATAGAACACCAAATTCATTAGAACCATCTGATACATGTAGTGGGTTTTCAGAATATATGATAAGAGATTTGATGCATTTATATAAAATTCCAAAGCGAGGTTTTTATTCTAATTGTATTCTAATTTAGAAATAGAACGGTGTAATATTTTCTTAATACCATCCTCTAAATTGTTATTAGCCTTCCAATTGTATATTTTATATGCTTTATTTGTATCGCCTATTGTATATTTTTCAACTTCTTCACACATCCTTTTTTTTGAAAATGTATATTCACCTTCCCATAATTGTTTTGAGTTTTCCCATAATAAACTTGGGTCTCTGTAAATTGGTTCAATATCAATATTCATTTCTTTTTTTATTATTTCTACAATTTCTTTAACTGAAATCACTTTACCAGAACTAACATTCACTGCATCATTTATTGGATTATTATTTAATACTACATTCATTAATTCAATTACGTCATCTATATATACATAATCTCTTTTTTGAGTTCCATTAGAATGTAATATTGGTTTTTCATTTTTTTTAAACATTGAAATAATATAAGGTACCAATGCTGGATTTTTCCTATTTGAGTCTTGGTTTTTACCAAATACATTAAAAAATCTTAAAATACTATATTGAATTCCGTATACTTCATTATATGATTTTATTAAATCTTCGCAATGTTTCTTTCCAAGTGAATATATTAAATTTGGTTGACTATTATCATTTTCTGAAAGAGGAAAATTATTTGAATTTTCATAAATAGCACTTGTTGATGCAAAAATAAAATGTTTTACTCCTTTTTTTCTAGAAATTTCCAATAATAATAATGTTCCAGAAACATTATTACAATATGAAAAATATGGTTCCGATTGATTACTTGCAAGAGAACTTATTGCTGCCAAATGTATTAAAATGTCATTTTTTTGTAGTATGTTTTCTATTTCATTGTCATCAATTGATTTATTATAAAAATGAAAATTATTAAACGAAGTTATCAATTGAGAAATATTTTCATAATATCCGCAAACAAAATTATCAATACCGATAACTGTATATCCTAAATTCAATAAATATTCGGCAAGTGAAGAACCAATAAATCCCGCAACTCCTGTTATTACAATCCGCATTTTATAAAACACTTATTTTAATTGCAACTATTATCTCTAAATAGTTTTGTATGCCTTTTTATAGTTTATTTGCAAATTATTTGAAATGAAAACTATATAAAAAATGGGAGTTTTAAATGAGAAAAGGCATTAATGAAATACATATTACTATGTGGAGGAATTGGAAAACGATGTAATGGTTATTCTTTGCCAAAACCATTAAATTATATTCATGGAAGACATATGATAGAATATATAATAGAGAACATTCCTTCTAATGAAATTTATATTGTTTATAATATTTTTTTAGATGAATACAATTTTAGAGAAATTATTACTAATAAATTCAAGAATAAATATATTTATTTCTCATGTATTGATTATTTAACCCGCGGCGCAGTAGAAACTGCTTATATTGGTATAAGCAAATTTAAATTGGATAATGATAATATCGTATTTATTGATAATGATAATATGCACTCATTCCCAAATATGTCAATCGAATTTAATAATGACTTTATTGGTTATAGTATTGATTTTGATAAAACAAATTATTCATTTATAACTATACAAGATGATACTGTTATTAATATTGAAGAAAAGAATAAAATTTCTGATAACTATTGTTGTGGATTATATGGTTTCAAAAATAAAGAGAGTTTTTTAGAATCAGCAAAAGATATTTTGTTTAAAAATAAAAAAACAAAAAATGAATTTTATTTTTCACAACTTTATAAAAACAAAATAGAAAATGGTATTATAATTAAACCACTATTAATCGAGACAACAAAACATATAGGTTCTTATGATGAAATAGTAAATCAAGAAAATATAGTTTCAAAAAATAAATTACGTATTTGTTTTGATTTAGATAATACATTGGTTACATATCCAACCATACCAAATGACTATTCCAGTGTAAAACCTATTAACAGTGCAATTGCATTAGTAAATCAATTGAAAAAAGATGGTCATGAAATTATTATTCACACTGCGCGTAGAATGACTACTCACAATAATAATGTCGGTAAAGTTATAAAAGATATCGCCATGGTTACACTTACAACTCTTGATAAGTTTGGAATACCATATGATGAATTAATTTTTGGAAAACCAATCGCTGATATTTATATTGATGACCGTGCAATTAATCCTTATATTAATAATATTTCCTATTTTGGAATATTTATTGATGATAATGAATTTATTCCAAACAAATTATCGACGAATAAATATAATTTGATAGAAAGAAAAAGTGATGTTATCTATAAAACTGGTCCCGAAAAATATATGCGCGGAGAGTTATATTTTTACCAAAATATACCATCTTTTTTTATTGATTATTTTCCAAAAATGATTAATTATAACAAAATAGATGATAAAATACAAATTCAAACTGAATTTATAAAAGGAATACCATTATATTACTTATATAAAAATAAATTGGTTACAAATGAAATGATGGATAAATTGTTCTCTATTTTAGAAAAATTCCACAATAACAAAAATATACCCATTACAATTCAACGAGAAGCAGTATTAAATAATTATATTTTGAAATTATCTCAACGATTCAAAAACAAAAATGATTATCCATTTGATGATGCAGAAATTATATTTAAACAAATTATAGAAGGTATTATACAATACTGTGATGTTACAATTGCTCCGTTTATACATGGTGATTTCTGGTTCTCAAATATTTTATTAACGTATGATGATGAATTTAAGTTTATCGATATGAAAGGTCAAGTTGATGGTAGTTTGACTATAAATGGTGATATCTATTATGATTACGGTAAATTATACCAAAGTATTTTAGGATATGACTTGATTTTAAATGAAATTGATATTGATATAGAATGTATTAATAAAATGAAAAAACTTTTTTTACTAAAATGTGAAACAATTGGATTAAAACTGGATTATTTAAAATGGGTAACAAAAAGTTTAATATTTGGAGTTTTTCATTCTATTGAAGGAAAAAGTCATATTAAAAATCGTATTTGGGAAATGATAAAAACTATATAGAAAATTGTAAAATATCAATGCAATTTATATAAAAAAGTTATAAATATAAAGATTATTTTTTATATTTAGTAAATGAAAATACTCCATTTATCTTTTCATCATGGTTGTGAATTAGAAATAGAATATGTTTTTAAAAAATTAGGGCACGAAATTACAGCTATGAAGTTTGATACCGGATATAATGAGATAAACGAATTTACGCAACTACGTGCACAAAATTTCTGGGAAAAAAACAAAGATTATTTTAATACATTTGATGGTATCATTACATCATATCCTACTTCTTTATCACGTATTTTTTTACAAAATGATTGGCCCAAATTATTAATAATTTGGGTATGTAATCGATTTGATTGTGGCATTCAAGAAGAATATATGGACCCGGGATTTTATAATTTACTACGCTCTATAAAAGATATGAAAAACGTATATATATTTGGTAATTCATTTATTGAAAATATATATTCAACTCATGCTAAAAACGTGGATATAGGCAATTTTATCATTAAACCACTTGGTAAAACTGTAAAAACTGATTTTATGTATAAAACTTATTCCGACGAAGAATCCAATGTATTTTATATTCCACCTGGAAAAAATGAAACACATTTATTGAATTTATCCAAGAAAATAGACACATTCGATATTCAAACAATATGTGAACGGTTTAATGAAAATATGATAGAAATATTGGGGTATAAAGGTGTTATATGTATTCCATATTCATGGTCATCTATTGCATTTTTCGAGAGATTACAATTAGGAATAGTAACATTTGTACCGACTGAACGGTTTTTAATTGAGTTATTTAGTGAAGGAGATTATTGGTTTGAACCGCCATTCAATGTACAACAAACTGAATTATTAAAAATAACTGAATGGTATGCACAAGAACATCTAAACTTTATGGTATATTTTGATTCGTGGAATGATTTAAAAATGAAGATAAAAAATACAAATTATAAAGATAAAACAACATTAATGTTGAATTATGCTAAAATGCATGAAAAAGAAACATTAGAAAGATGGAATCATGTTATAAATGATTATTTACAATTTACATTCGTTCAACAACATGTTAGTAATATACCAGAGGTTAGTAATATACCAGAGGTTAGTAATATACCAGAGGTTAGTAATATACCAGAGGTTAGTAATATACCAGAGGTTAGTAATATACCGGTAAATATTGAATATAGTGAAAATAAAAGCATAGATTCAAATACATCATGTGATAACAAAGTTTCTATAATATTAACATGCAGTGTATATTGTCATTCTAAAATAAAAGAAAGAAATAATATAGTGGAGGATGATTCACTAGAACGTGCAGATATTTATGTAAAATCTGTTAAAAAATGGTTATATGAAACATCTCTTCCTATCATCGTTGTTGAAAATTCTGGATATGAATTTCCTGAATTGGAATTTGAAAAAGATATCTTTAAACAGAGGTTTGAAATGATTTTGTTTAATGAAACCACTTTACAAGAAGCGGCTTATTTGAAAGATAATTATTCAAAAGGGACGCATGAAGTTTTTTCAATTTACTATGCAAAACGCCAATCAAAATTAATTGCACAATCTGCATGTAATTTTATTATTAAAGTTACAGGTAGATTTTATATTCCAGAATTTGAAAAATATTTGAAAAATCATGATTTATCAAAAATGAAAGCGCTTCGACAAAATAATGAACTGAGTTGCAAAATTGTAGGAAGCCATATTGACCAATTCAGTTTTATTTTCAATAAACGTTGTTTTTACCGCGATGAATATGTTAAATATGAAAATGATTACATTGAAATTTTATACAAAGATAAAATCGATAGTTTACCAAATGAAAATGTCCTAAAATGTCCTATTTTTGAAATTGAGGCCACGCTTGATGGTAAAAATGAAACGATAACAAAATTATAGACGTTCTACGATTTCTATATATTTTTTAACTTCTATACTAATATCGAATTGAGATATACCATATTCACGAATGGTTTTTCGCTGTGAACCTGATATTTGTTTATTTTCAATTAATTTTTGTTTTATATATTCTAAATCATCTATTTTATTATCTTCTATGATGGTAATAAAATCCAATGTTCTATCCAAATTTTCAGCGGATGATTTATTCACTACTATTCCTAAACCGGCAATTAAAGCTTCTTTCACTACAAGCGGGTCTGCTTCGCCTTCGCTTATTAAGAGTAAATTAGTATAATCAGTTAAATGTTCGTGTATTTGAGTTCTCGACCATTCTCCTAAATAATTCGGCATCCAAGTTTTGAAAATTGGGTCGGCATTGTTTCCAACAAAATCAATGCTTTCTATCTCTTGGAATTTGGATTGGTTTTTTCGCGGTGTTATTTTTCCTAAATAAATCGTTTTATCTAATTTTGGAAAAAGGGAAAAATGAAAACGCGAACTATTTATTCCATTTTTTATTTTACGAATGTATGACGGATTTGCTCCATATAATAAAAATGCATTTACATCTTTATCTGCTAAAACAAAATTGTAAAACTGGTGTTGGTTTGTCAAAAACGAAAAAACGCGATTGTATCCATCATTTGCATGTTTATTGATTTGGTCAATGTATGGATAATGACTTGTAATTGCGATTTTAGGACATTTCAAATGATGCAAAATACTATAAAAAACATCATAATGTAAATGAACAAAATCAAATTTTCCATTGTTAATAGTATTTATAATTTCAAGCATATTTTTCGTATTTATAATAGTAACGATGTGTCCCAATTTGGTCAATTCGTTGTAATAATCCCATATCAATATTTCGACTGCACCCCAGCCAGTGGGTGGTATTGGCATAATACCTGGACCAATCAATGCGATTTTCATGTCAATGTTATAAACAGTATAATAAATATTTTTTATATGAAAATAAAATATTTATTTATTTTGTTTTGCCAGAAATTCTAAATAATCTTTTGGATGACCATTGAATCCACCACCATTTGATGTAGTTTCCTTTGAATCTTTGTGTTTTTTCAAAAATTCAATATATGCATCTGAATGATTTATAGTTTGACCAAATGATTCTGGTAATTGACTTCGAACCTCTGGTGGTAAATCATTTAAACCATTCCCTTTTGGAATCGGTTGTTCTACGGGGACTTCTAGTTTATCATTTTCTTGAATAGTATATTCGATTCCGTCGTTATTTTGGGATGACATTTATATACAGATATATATAATTGATTTTTATATCATTTTTTTGCTAAAATTTATAAACATGCCTCTATATATTTTTCTATTATTTTACCCCATGCAAAATTATCCATAGCATACTCATGTATTTCTTGGCGCATTTGTATGCTAATCAATCTATTTTCTACTATTTTGCGATATACAAATTGCAAATCATTCAACTTATCATTTTGTATAACAGTTATAAATGGTTTTGATAAATCTAAATTCGCCGAGGCACATTCACTTACTACAACGCCTAATCCTGCAATTAGACCCTCTTTGACGACAAGCGGGTCGGCTTCGCCCTCGGATAATAATACCAAATTACCATAATTGGTAAGATTTTTATATAAGGTTTGTTTATCCCATTCTCCAAGATAATTTGGCATTGTTACGTCAAAATCGGAGTCCTGGTAGTTACCTACAAAATAAATTCCAGGTATTCCTTGATATTTATACTGGCTTTTACGTTTTTCTATTTTTGCAATGTATACACTTTTATTTACATGAGTCGGATTCATCGTAAAATCAAATAAATCTTCACGAGCACCATTAGATATAACATTGATTGATTTATTGAATCCGCAATCTCGGTAAACATCTTTTATACTATTGCTAATGACATTCAACGTGACTAAATTTTGATATTCAATTACTTTTTTGAAAAAATTATTGTAGTAATATGAATATTGTGTGGCAAACCGTGGGTGTGTAATATATGCATAATGACTTGTGTATAATATGCGCTTACAATTCAAATGTGGCGCTATTATAATATAGTCATCATACATTATATGAACTACATCAGGCATTGTATTATTACATATATTAACAATTTGTTGTAAGTTCGATTCATTTATAATTGTTGATTTAATTCCACGTTTAACCAAATTTTCATGATAATCCCATATTACCGCCTCGACCGCTCCCCAACCTTTTGGTGGAATCGGTTTTAACCCTGGACCTATTAAATAAACATGCACCATAATATATATATCTTTATCGCTATATTATTAAATGTTTTAATTATAATATAAATATATTGTTTTATTATTTCAATACAATAAATGAATCAAAATAAATACATAGTTTCTTTAACGACTATTCCTACAAAATTTGATAATTTATATTTGACGATTGATAGTATTATTAATCAAACCATTTTACCTGATAAAATAATTATCAATATTCCAAAAATGTACAATTTTAGAATGAATTCAACAAGTATATCAGAAGATAAAATAAATGAATTCATCGATAAATATTCAAAAAACAATGTTATCGTAAATATCATAGACCATGATTTTGGACCAGGAACAAAATTATTAGGACTTTTTCAATCAAATATAATAGAACAAAATGATAATACGTATATTATTTTAGTTGACGATGATTTGGTTTATAAACCATATATGATTGAATATTTTGATAATTATACAAAATGTAATGATAATATAGATGTTGCATCATTTTATGTTTATAATCATGATAATGTAAATATAGGTCAAGGTGCTGATGGATTTTTTATCAAACAAGATACATTGAAATACTTTCCACAATACTATGATAAAATAAAAGAAGAAGATTATATTCATTATCACGACGATTTTTATATATCATACTACTTTCAATTGATAAATAAACATATACATTTTATTCAACCGCCTCATTATTGTTTGATATATGATTTATCAGTTAATAGTGATATAGATGCGTTGCGATATATACAAGGCAAATATGATAGAGGTATCTTAAATGTAAAATCAAGTGAAATATTGAATAATTTAAAAAATAATCATTGCTTTGCATTTTTATCTAATTTATGAATATAATATAAAAATATGGTAGATAAATATTTATTATGACAACTATCGTTACATCTTATTTTCAATTGAATCAATCAAAAGCATCCCATTTATAATATGTAGGAAATTCGGTACAAAAATATAATAACCGATACTATTACGTATAGTAATGTTGTCGAATCCAGATTTGATAATGAAAAATGCGGCTAAAAGGGTGAACATTATATGGAAAAAGAATAAGAAGTGTTTGTTTCTAATTTTTCTTTATTTTTATAAGATAGTTATTATTTAGATAAATGAAACAGTTGTATAATCCATTTTAGAAAATTGACACAATTCAATAAAAATAATTTATAACTATAATATATAATATGTCTGCTTTTAATTTAGGTTTTACTGCCGATGATTTACCATCACAACGAGCGAAAACAAATATTATAGAGATATTTGACAAGAATGGATTACACGGAATTGAACCTCATCATTTTGTTGACACCGATGTTTATAACCAAGACTTTAATCAAAAATTATATAAATTCTTTACATACGGCTATATTATAAACAAAGACGTTAGGAAACAATCAAATGAACAGAGAGATATGATGGAGGTCTATAATAAAAATCTTGGATTAGAACAAATTTATGAAACTGAAACAAATAATAATATAATATCCATTAAAACACTTATAATAAATATTAATAATGATTTTTTAGACAAATTGTTAAAACAAAATCTTATTTTTCAAAACGAAATGGATTTTTTAAAAAGTGAGAAGTTTACCAAATTTGTATATAACTCAAATATTCATTTAGATAATTTAAGTTTAAGATTAGAAAATTTAAATAAATTAAATATAAAAGAAGCATATGATGATGATGACTGGATAATGTATGATAATATAATAAAGTGCATAATTTACAGACTATATTTGAAGTTGTACCCCTCAGATTCCAAAACAGGTGATGAAAATAGTATGGATATTGCAAATCCAGAAAAAGAAAACATAGAACGTGAATTACAAGCACTTGAAGAAAAAGTACGAACATATATAAAGCTACGTAAGTTAGGCGGTAGAACTAAAAAAACTATAAAAAATAAACTAAAAAAAAGAAAAACTAAAAAAATGAAGATAAATAAAAAAAATAAACGAAGACATTAACGACAATATTATTTGAATTATGTGGTACAATCTGTCAATTTAGTAAATTACCATAATACAATATAAAAATATGGTAGATAAATATTTATTATGACAACTATCGTTACATCTTATTTTCAATTGAATCAATCAAAAGCATCCCATTTACAATATATTGAATGGATGAAAAATATGTTGATAATTGATAATCCTATGATTATTTTCTGTGATGAAAAATCACAAGAAACAATAGATATGTTTAGAATCGGTAAGCATGACAAAACACGAATTATTGTTACCAATTTCAAAGAATTTTACTCATATAAATATGCAAATCATTTTTTACAACATTACAAAATGGATAAAGAACAACATGTAGGGCATAATATGTTTTTGTATATGATATGGAGTGAAAAATCCAACTTTATGAAAACAGCAATCGAATTGGACCCATTCAAAACCGAATATTTTTTATGGGTTGATATTGGGTGTTTCCGAAGACCCAATACAGAATACATCAATTGGCCAAATCCTAAAAAAATTGACAGTGTGGATAAAACCAAGGTGCTACTTTTATTGGTACAATCATTTACACATCATGAATTGCAATGTAATAATTTAGAAAAACTTCCTACATTCCAATATGCAAATCGTATTGGTGGTACTATGTTTGGTGGAGGAAAAAACGTTTTATTAAAATGGCATGAAAAATATTATGAAATGTTGGAATATTTTATATCCATCAACAGATTCATTGGCAAAGACCAAAGTATAATGAACTCGGTTTATTTACTCAACAAAGAAATGTGCAACTTAATAACCTGGGAGCCAGGATGTCCTGACCCATGGTTTTATTTACAGGAATATTTACGTTGAAAAACAAAAATATAAATAAATAACAATAATAATATCCATAAAATGAATATTATTATTCCATTAGGAGGTAAAGGAGAACGTTTTGCAAAAGAGGGTTATAAAAAGCCAAAAGCATTAATTGATGTATTTGACAAAACAATGATTGAAACGGTGATTGATAATTTAAACATCCAAAAAGAAGACAATTTGTTTATAATATACAATCCATATTTAGACGAAAATGATTTTGGGTTCTCGTCATATATAAAATCAAAATATCCGACAGTTCATTTAATTAAATTGGAAAATGATACGAAAGGTGCAGCGGAAACGGTTTATTTAGGTATTGAATATATTTTACAAAATTACCATAACAAATCCGATGTATTTTGGAATAAAACGATTTTACTTGATTGTGATACATTTTATACAGAAGATATTTTGACTATTTTTCGAAATTCAACCGATAACATGGTTTTTTATACTAAAAAATACAATGAACCACCTATATATTCCTATATAACGCTGGATGGAGAAACAAATGCTATCACCAATATTGCCGAAAAACAGAAAATTTCTATTAATGCAAATACGGGGGCATATGCATTTACGTGCATGTCATTATTACACAAATATTGTAAAATTATTCTAGATGAAAAAATATTTTTTAATAACGAACCATATACATCCTGCGTCATTTCTAAAATGTTGGAAGACGCGCACAAATTTGTTGGAGCAAAATTAAATGATAAATGTGTTTTTTCATTGGGTACACCAACCGAATTAAAAAAATATATGGAAAACACGCATGCATTTCTATTTGATTTAGATGGAACATTAGTCATTACCGATGATATATATTACAATACATGGAAAGAGCTACTCGATGGCTATAATATCACACTAACGCATGAAATATTCAAAAAATATATACAGGGAAATAATGATAAATATGTGGCAAAAACTTTGCTTTCCAATATCAATGTAAATTTAGACGAATTATCTAATAAAAAAGATTGCATTTTTCTACAAAATATAGATAAAATTGTAGTTATAGATGGGGTTCTCCAATTCATACAAAATATACACATGATTGGACATAAAATTTGTATTGTTACGAACTGCAATCGAATTGTAGCTGAACAAATTACGAAACATATTGGTATTTTTGAATACATTCATTATATTATAGCAAATGGTGAAACTGAACAAGCTAAACCAAGTCCTATTCCGTATTTACATGCAATGAAAAAATGTAATATAGAATCTTCTAAATGTTTTATATTTGAAGATTCTAAATCCGGATTATTAAGTGCTAAATCGTCGAATCCAAAATGTTTGATTGGTATTGATACAATATACACGAATTATGAACTTGAAAATACTGGTGTAAATTTATGTATATCCAATTATAACAGTGTGGATATTAATGATTTGTTCTCATATAACAATAAAGAAATTGATAATATTAAAAAATGTATAAAAGAATCACTTCCATTTGATATTACCGATATCATTATTATCAATGATAAATTAAAGGGAGGATTTATTGCAGATGTAAATCAAGTACGAATTATTAAACCGGATGGAGAGATGATTAATGCAGTATTAAAAATCGAGAACAATCATGTATCTGATTTATCTAAAATGGCAAATGCATTGCAATTATATGAAAGAGAATATTATTTTTATGACAGAATTTCTTCCTATGTAAATATCAAAATTCCTAAATATATTTCTTTGGTGAAAAATGAAAATTACAGAAATATTGGAGTTTTATTGGAAAATTTGTTTTTGCAAGGAAATTACAAAGTAAATTTGAATTTAAACAATGAAAAAATAGAAATTTCCCTAAATATTATTGAACAAATGGCTAAATTTCATACAAAATTTTGGAATAAAAAA
>Ga0214921_10005671_pt1 | contig 17531 bp, 25 predicted proteins | sample LL1505_MetaG_FD_177992 | JGI IMG/M metagenome (GOLD analysis project Ga0214921, IMG submission 177992) | Freshwater microbial communities from Lake Lanier, Atlanta, Georgia, United States - LL-1505 | ecosystem: Environmental > Aquatic > Freshwater > Lake | place: USA: Georgia | collected...
CGTTCCGCGGTCCTGCGTTCCAGACGCTACGCACTGTGCTTCTCTCCGATCGCGTGCCTACGAGCCAGGTTCAGGAGTTCTTCTGGACGTTCTCAAACCTTGTGGTGGAGTCTGGCGTCAGTGACCTGTTCCTAAACGACGATGTAGTCGTCGCCAAGATTTGCGACACCATTGAGTCGTTTGTCGGCCGCCGGCACTCACGGCAGGCGATTGAGCCTGCGTATGTACTGATGAACGCAATTGCGCGCTGCGCTTCCCTACAGCCTCTCAGCGACAACCTGCTGGATCGCGTAGAGTGCGTGCTCCTTGACCTGCTGGATTGCGTACGGGGCTTCAAGACCTTTGAGACGGCGGTGAACGAGGCGCTGAACACGATCGGTGGGGAGAAGATCCATCGCGCCGATGTGTTCGCGCAGAAGGAGATGGAGGAGCTCCTTTCAGAGATTGACGCGGAGCGCAACAACTACCAGGTTGAGACGGAGTCTGACGATATGGAGATTGATGACTACGCGTGCAACTACTTCAACCTGCCGTGCGAGCGCCCTGCGCCTGCGCCTGCTGCGCCGACGCAGGCACAGGCGCCTGTCTGTAATGAGACGCAGCACTTCAACCCTCCCTGCGCCCTGGATCTGCTGCGGCGCAGCATGAACTTTGCGCCGACCAACGTGATCGTGAACAACCTGATCATGAACGTTCAGGCGGCTGGCGGCGCCTTCACGCCTCTGCCCGAGAACACGGTGCTCACGGTTGCGGATCTCTCTGCTCTGGAGGCCCGCGGCTTTGTGATCATCCGTGGCTACATCGGCATCAACGCGGCGCTCTCCGCCGTGGTCTTCAACGCCTAAACACTCAAAAATTGATGGAATATGATATGCGAAGCTTTTTTGGTACCTGAGTTTCCTACAATGATCCTTGCCCGCATTGCCCTTGTTTTGCTGGCTCTTGTTGGCGCCTGCGCCTCCTTCTTCTTTGGAAGTCTTGAACTGATTGGGAATGCGATCCGTGTAGCCGACACGCTGGATACGGCGCAGTTCCGAGCTGTGTACGATACGGTCCTTTACTTCCCACTCACGATTGTTGCCGTCCTTTCACATGCGGTTACTGGTGATTGTGCATACCTTGTGTCCACCATTGAAACCGGCTATGGTTCTATTCGCTGGCGGTACACGGGTTCTGTGAAGAACTTTCCCCAGTACGAAACAATCCGGCTAGAGCCGTGCCCACGCTTTCTTATGAGGCTTGCTGCGGCTGCTACATAAACACACAGGTCTTGAACAATACACAATGAGTGAAATCCTTCCCCGCCTTTTTCTAGGCGGAATCAACCATACCTATGACCGTGAGTTTTTACATGCTGAGAATATAACGCATATACTTTCAATTGTAGAACTTACCCATACAACCGATGCGATGAGTGAAAAGGGAGTGATTCACATGAGCATCTGTATGTACGATTCCGATGCCGAGCCGATTTACGATGTTTTGGAGCGGGCTGTAGCATTCATTCACGACGCGGTGAACAGTAACGGCGCTATCTACGTTCATTGCGTCATGGGCATGAGCCGATCGCCCACGTTGGTCGCAGCATATCTGATGGCGCACCACGCCATGAATGCAGAGGAAGCGATCAAGTTCCTTGTTGAACGCCGGCCAATTGTGTGTCCGAATGACGGATTCCGAGCCGCTCTAAAGCGCTGGGAATCGCCTAGCAGCGCAGCAGCAGCAAAAACTTGAAGGCACATCCTTAATTCTGTAGGAAATTCAGGATGAGCAGACGGAAACTTACAGGTCTTAGCACAAATGTAGCATCGGAGGCACCGATCGTGATGAGCAAGATTATGCGGGTGCGCCCTTTGAATGCGACGCACAACCTTGGACTCTGTGAAACAGGTGTGCGCGATACGATCATTCGCATTGTAGAACGCGATTATGCCGATGAAGCCTTCGCCTCCGCATTTGTGAACCACCTCAAAAAGATTGGTTCCGATAAGTTTGACCAGTATTCCGAGATTGAATTTAAGTTACCCGAGTTCTCAACACGCCTTGTATTTCAAACGCGTCGTTCCGATCCAGATGAAATGACCTATACGCTGCCGGATTGTACACTGGATCCGGATCCACGACTTGCTGCTGCGGTGCCGCGAATTAGGTCCTGGTTCGGCGGGCTCTTTTGATCTGTAAAAAAAATGAAGAAGTCTTTTTTGTGTTTGAAAGATACTGTACCTCCTACAATCTTTCCTTCCAAATCAGCAATGGACGCACAACGCCGCGAAACCGAGTTTGCCGAGTTCCTTTCCGCCGATTATAACTGGCTCATCCGCAGCGCTTTGCGCGTGGATATGGAGACGCTCTGCCTTGTCTTGAACGACGGAAGCGAGGCGGTTGTGAAGCGGTCGGCCGACTATTCAGAGCCGCCGCACATTACACGCAACGGCGTTCATCTCTTCGTCTTGCCGTCCAACTATTCGCCGGATGCCTGGACCGTCCATTACTTGCGCTCGGTCCTCTTTGCGAAGCCCCTGCTAATTTCGGACGACGAATGTAGGGAATGAACGTGCCGCCGAATGTGCCGCAGAAAAACGCGAACGCAACCACAGCCACAACAATAGATCCACATTTGCTACAATTCATAGTCAGTGAACTTACGAAAAACCAATTGTTTCAACTCGATATGAAAATGCGAATGGAGAAACTCGAAACCAGCACAAAAATTTTTAAAGCGGAGTTGTTGAAATTGAACCCTGGTTCTTTGGAATTACAACTGTTCGTTGGCGGATCTACGCGGAAACAGCGGCGCCGACGGCAGCACAAGCGTAAGTCAACGCGGCGCAACCATTAGCCGTCAGGTTCCAGCCAGTGTTCAATTACACCTGAATACGTATGATTCAGTTCATCCACATAGGACTCCAGATCTGTTTTCTCAAAGGATACGGAGCCACGGCCTGAATGACCAGTTACAAGGTTGCGCCAAGCGATAAAGTACTTCATTTGAGGATACAATCTCGTTTGCTGCTGCGTCCGCCGTCATTTTTTGTTGCCGGTTATGTATCATATTCGCCATGTATCTCGTCGTCATACGACGACATATGATACACAATACATGCTAAACAGAAGTCAGCATTTTTGTCTGTATGCTCCATATTAGCACATAGATTCGCGTACATCTTCTGTGTTCCAGCTGGAGTGCCGGCATAGTCGTCAAACTGTGGAAGTTCAAACCCGTAGCTCTCAATGTGCCTCCGAAGTTTTTCGCGGTCAACGTTCAATGTAAACGTAAAGTTTGCCTCGCATATAGATTCCTCAAGGAATTCATCCCAGTCGTCGTTGTATCCGTCCAGCTCTTCCAGTTCTTCCTCTGAAACTGTTTCGCCACCGGCATAGGTTTTTGCCCAGACAGCAAAGTGGTATTTGCGCTCCATATACTCCATATCCACCTCCTCATCGGTGAATTCCTCATTGAAGTTGTTACGGCATTCATCGTCGCAGAATAGACAATCCTTGAACCGCACCATGTTGCACGGATTCGTAATCATCTTGTCGCAGTCTGTAGCGCAGAACAAATGATAGCCGCTATTTTCCAACCAATTGCACATATCGTAAATTTTGCTAATATTCGTTTTAACACCTGCGTTGTTTAGAAATCCAAATCCGCTATCTTGAACGCCAAACCAGAACTTGTAGTGGAATCCATTTCCAAAATAACAGTAGCGACCCATGGGAACTAATTACATGTTTAAATGGAAGAAAGTATATGATCAATTTTTAGCATCACCCTTGGAGCCCGCTTTTTCTTCTTTTAGTTTTGCTACGAGAAGTTTTTCGTATGTAGCCTGGTGTGCCGCCAACTGTTTCCTCATATCCCGCAGTTCCATTACGGCGCCAGGATTGGATTGACTATTCTTGCTACGCCAGTCCCCAATCTCCCTTTCTAGAGCGCGTATTACACGAAGGTGCTCGTCAAGGTCCATTTTAAGTTTCTAATATGTTGTTTCTTTTAGAATGGCGTCGCTGGTTCTTTTGCTTTCTGCGTTTGCTTCTGTCGCACATGCGGCGTTTGTTACCACGAATCTTAACGTGGAAACAATCTGTCACGATGAACTCACAACCCTTGTGCCGCTTCCCCCTGAGACACGCAATCAAATCACGCATGTAGCATGGCCCATTCAGGGTCCTCCATTTCAAACACTTCCGATCGTAAATGAAATTGGGCCGTCTGGGCCCGCCGAAGTCGTGTGTATGGCGGGCTGCGACAATCCGCCGTGTATGCCGCCCACTCTTTGCGATCCAGCCAGTTTATGGTGGAGTGTGCCGTACACCAGTCTTATCGTAGATTCTGAGCGTCTTTTCTTTGGACCTGAACCGATTTATCCGCCGGCAGTCGGGTTTTTCTACGAACCGTATGTCGCACCCTCTCCAAGTCCTTCGCCTTCTACATTTCCAACAATGACTCCATCGCCTAGTGCTAGCGCTAGCACCGCTGCTGCGACCCGTGTTGCCGTTTCTTGCGATGTATGCGACCGGTCCGCCGTTGTAGGATTGGCCATTATGCTTGCCTTTATTGCCGCAGGATCTTGTGGAATGGCTTGCTGGGGGCGGCGCTTATATCACACACTTCGTTGTCCTTACTGCGAAACAAAGATTCCGCGCAACGCGTTGCGAGTCCATTTACACGAATGTAAGGCGCATTTGAAGATGTTTGATCCTGTTGTGTTGGACAAAGTGACGATTGTGAACGACCCGCCCAAAAATATCATTGCGACGGCTGAGAAAGAAGATGCCGTCGCACAGCCTGAAGCAACACCGTTGCGATCTTGAGCGTAGAGGCAAGACTTGTCGGCTCACAAGTTCGCGCAAAGCGCGTAAAATCCTGTGAACGTCATTAACTGCCTTGTGGCGCCTCGCAATTAAAGCGAGTACAGCACATCTACACAATCTTTGTCTATTACGGCGTCGCTATGCGCACCATACGTTGATTTTTCCTTTACGATGCGCGCATCGTCCACCAAGTAATACTTGTCGGGCCACGCGCGGAACCGATTCGCAAACGGATTTGTCCACGGATCCACAAGGACCTTGAAATGTTCCGATGGAACTTCGGTGGCTGCGAATGTCGCAGCGCGACGCAGACGATCCGTCAAATCTGTCTGCGGCACTCCCAACCGGATCGTTCCTGTCGGCCAAGCTGGTGTGTGCGCCTCCTCAATCTGAACCAACAGGAAAAAGATTCCCTTACCCGCCATCAACACCTGCGTCTCCGCAGAGAACATACGCTGCTTGCGAGCAAGGAAGGGCGGTCAGGAGTTACTGAATGCGCCAACAAACACGTACTTCACGGATGGCGGCAAAGACGCCAACTCGCCATAAAGAGTCGTAGACTTATTAGACAGTGTAAGAAGTTCAGAGTCTGGGACAAAGTCCCCAATATTGATGAGCGGCGCATCATAATACACACACTTGTTCTCACGCATGTAGCACACGGAACGTAAGACTTCAGCGTCATAATCATGCGGTCCGTTGTAATAATTGCGAAAGATTTCACGGTATTTGGCGACGTCGGCATCTGTCGCTGAAAACCCAAACGCCGCCAGTGTTTTACGATGAAACGTGTAGTATGACTCAAGGTCCGTTGTATGATGAAACGTATTGTCGCTAAAGAGTCGCTTTCCCTCTTCGCCCAAAAACAGCGAATCCTCGTACTTCAGCATTTGGATGATGCCGGTACGATCTAAGACATCGGCTTCTAAAAAAGGCCGTCTTTTGACGTCGTCTTTCATTAGATTGTATAGGGCGCCGCAAGTTTAAACCTGTGTTTCCTACATTGATTAAGCCATGACCGAGGTTTCACCTGAACCGCATGAGAACAATGTGCTTTATACGGCAATTCTTCAAAGGGGAACGTTTTACTGCCCTGCTGGTGCGCATTATGGAAATCCAAGTGCCTCTGTAATCTGCGATCGCTGTCGGCGTTCAAACATTCCTGCGTGTATCGGATTTGAGCGCAACGATCTGTGTCTCCCTTGTACTGAACTTCTTGCGTTGCGGCTTCCGGTGATTACTCATTCGCAGTACGAGGTGGTTCAACGAATTCCCACGACTGTTCGCGAATATCCGCGTGTGACGCTTATGATTCAAGAGATGTTTGAAATGCCGCGTACACGGATGGAGCACAGCATGTTTCGTCGGTGAAAAATTGAAGGCTTGCTGTATCTTTTTGATCGTGTGTGGATTCTGAATTCAAACACGATCTCTTCAAAATGTCTTCCCTTTCCCTCAACGACGTTCTTATCATGGTCGTCCTTTCCCAGGTTCCCAGCATGGACCGCCACATCTTCCGCGTGCTGCCTCGGTCACGGGCGGAGGCAATGTATCCTGCCTACATCAATGTGGGGTCTGGAACAATTCCTGAGGGTCGCACACACGACGGGCTATACAGGTTCTACACTGCCGCGACGCTTGGACTTGAGGCAGATTTCACGAACGAACTTCTCGGCGTTCACGCCGAACTCTTGGAATACGAGCGGACGTGTAACTGGCGCGCCGAGGGATACGGCAACTTTGTGGCCCGTTTCCAGCGCCTTGCCCAATCCGCTTCTACGCGCTTGTTGGATACGCTTCTTACCGCCGGCGGCTAAACCGCCGACTGGCACGACGCTGCCGACTGTTTCTACGACGCCGACTGGTGCGGCGTTTACGCGCCTCACCGGGCAATTTTCCGTACGCGCCAAGTGCTTGACCAATATTGGCGGAGGGCGCGTTCCCTGCATTTCCCTGGAATGATTCAGGATCAAAATTCGGGTGATCCAGATTCACAACCCGAACATTTCCATAATTATTGTTATTTGAATTGTTTGTGTTTGAATTGCTCAGATTGGAGTTGTTCAGGTTCGTGTTGTTCGTCGGACCCGATTGTAACGTTAACGTTGAGTTCGACATTTCTACTATATATCTGAAAAAAATGAATCTGGTCCAATGACTTTTTGTATTTCCTACAATGTGTTCTAGTCTCTGTGCGCGCTATACGCGTTGTCTTGAATTTAGCGTCAATCGCACATGGTCGGCCGCCATGATTCTTGGCTGCCCTTTGTTCTTCCTGTTCAGCCCCGTTTTCAGTCAAATGATCACGCCCGTACCAGCGTCCCTTGAATTTGTTGTGATTCCAAACTACGCGATGTTTGCGGTGGGTCTTACCGTCTTTGCCGCTGCCTTTATCGGGCGATTCAACCGCATCCCTGCGCTCCTGCTCATCGGTTCTGTTGTGTATCGGCTGCTCGCGATCATGTGCTGGTCATATTTGGTGGTTGTGATTCGGCATTATGTAGCGAACGACGTGGTGGGAAATCGCGGCGACGTGCTTCTCTTTGCCTACCCTGTTTGTATTCCCACATTCATTCATGCCGGAGCTGCGCTTTGGGTAATGGGGACACGACCTTTGCCTCAGCAACAACAACAGCAACAAACCTCGTATCTTCCTGTGCGGCTAGTGGACTTGCTGCGGCCGCGTGATGCGGTTCTATTGCGCTGAGCGCGCGGAACGCGCGGAAGATTAATTACGGACCTGCTATCAAATGTTATCAAATCTCAGCAGTTATTTGGTTGCGTCTGAATCAGGTGCCGCGGCACCCGAAGCGCCCGAGTTGTCTGCCGCCCCTCCGCTTTTAACAGCAGAGAGTCCACGGCTTCCTACACCTGCTAGCGGCGCGGTTCCTCTTTGGAGGCACCAGCAAGCCATGTTGGCGCGCTGCGTCGCTATTGAGGCGGCCGGATGCCGCGCCACGAACGTTGTGAAAAACACAGCGCGCTATTTTGTGAAAGAGGACGTCATTGAGGTTCCACCGGTGCGTCTAGGAATCTTAAACGATCCGCCTGGGTGTGGAAAAACATACGTGCTTTTGTCGCTGATTGCGCGCGATCTTGAGCCCAAACTCAATATCATTGTCGTCCCCCAAAACATTTTTGCGCAATGGAAGGCCGCAATCAAGACCTTTTTCCCTCCGAAAAGCTGCCTGCTAAAAGTGCGTTTTGTGAATCAGTACGGCGACTTGTTTAGCGATTTCAGCAAAACGCAGATCTTGCTGGTAAACGACGGGTACGCCGATGTGCTGGCGCAGACCATCCTCACAAACAAGATCGCGGTTCATCGGCTGATCATTGACGAGATTGATTCGGTCCAGGAGCGACTCCACACACCCTTCCCCGTGGAGCACGTGTGGCTTGTGAGCGCCTCTTTTGTTCACAAAGACGCGTCCTCGGTCGGTCCCTATTTGTTTGATCGCGCCGACATTCCCAACATGATCTGTAAATGCGACTCCGCTTTTGTAGCAGAAAGCCTGAAGTTTGATGAACCACTGTTGGAAATTCTGCGTTGCGAGGATGCCGACATTCAACTCTTTGCGCCCTTTGTTCCGCCTGCGGTCTACATTGCGCTTTGCGCCGGCGACAAACGGCCACTTCTTCATTGGCTCGGCAAGTCTTTCCCACCGGAAAAGCACACGCTTCCTGAACTTCTTACAATGTACATTAAAGATCAGAAGGTGCGTCTAGCGGAGGCGCGGGGGGCCGCGGAAGAGGAGGACGACGACTACAACAGCACCGATTCAGAGGAGGAAACGGTGGCGGATGAGACAAGCGAGGCGTTTTTTGCGATGAAGGAGGCCCATATCAAAGAATGTGAAGCCGCACTTGAGGCGTACAAGCCTGTAGATCCGACCAAGACAAAGAAGGGTGTGTTCAAGAACGACGTGTGCGAACGCATCCGCACCAATCTAGACCAGAAATGGCTTATTTTCAACGACAATACATCGGCACTGTTTGATGCCCAGACGATGCTGGAAGGCCTGGGCATAAAGGCGGTGATGTTGGACGGCGGGAATGTGGCTGCGGTTGAACGCGCGATTACCAATTACAAGACCAAAGATGTTCAGGTCCTTCTTTTGAACTCCATGCTGGAAGGATGCGGGATGAATCTTGAAAACACCACGCATCTGTTGTTTATGCATGCTACGCGGCCTCGCCTTGTGGAGCAGGTGGTCGGAAGAGCGCAACGGTACGGTCGCAAAGGCGCGCTCAACATTGTCGGATTGTTCAACAACCACGAAAATGGTTCACTCTTGTCTAGTGCCGACGACGAAGAGGTGTACACAAAACGGTATTTTGTGGAATGATTAGACTAACGGTACAAGAGTCATTGCTGTGGTGGCTATCATAGTTTTGTTAATATCCAAACCCGGATTTATCATGTACAGACCGTATAAATCGTCAATTGCCTGTGCGGCATCCCGCTCTGCCGCACTCACTCCACCATCACTCGCTTGTGCTCGCCGCAAAACTCGTCGCGCCGCCAACAGTTTTTCTAATTCATCTTCGGCACCAGGTGCCGTTGCGAGCGAAGCACGGCGGGCTCTGAACGCCAAATTCTTACGAGTGGGAATATTTAACCGTCTGACTGGTGCCGCTCCTGCTGCGCCCGCGCCTCCTGTAGCGCGTCCGTCATTTGCCGGTGCTCCTCTTAGAAGATCGGATACAAGCCCTGTGTCGCCAAGTGTGAACGGAACACCGCGGCACGCATTAATAAACAAGAACCGCACTTTTCCTGCTGGGACAGAGGGTAGTCCGGCAAATATTTCAGCAAGCGACTTTTGTTGAAGGATCCAATCCTTTTTAAGATTTGGATTTGGAATTGGTGATTCGCCTAGAGCAAGCAAATCATGTACGGCTTGCTCTTCCTCGGCAGCCGCAAATTCTTCAGGCGTCATTTCCTCAAGCTTCTTTCCTTTTTGCGCCATTAGCTTATCGGAAACTCTGCTCAAAGCGTCGGCAAACCTGCGCGGAATTGGAAGAGTATATACACCCAACATCATCATTTGACGAGGATTGTTGCTAAAGTTGATTTTCATCTCTTGGATTTTTTCGCCAGGACCATAAATTGTTTGTTTCTTTTGTAAAGGATTCACCAAACACGAGGCAACAGTAGATTCCGACATTAAATTGCGTGGAGTGGAGCAATATTCGTCAGGGTACGGCAAAGCAGCCACCGTCATCCGCTCCGCCAATGAACTAAACGATTCAAGCGGTCCTGTATTTCTAAAATAATGTTTCGTCATTTCTCTTAAAAACGTATCTTGAGGCAAAGTAAACGTCTCAGGGAAAGCCATGATAGCAGCAAAATCTTCTCCACCGTGAACGACCGCGCGGCAACCACCAGGCGCGTTAAATCGGACATACGTCCGTTCAGGAACAGTCGCTGCCGGTAATTCAGGAGCTAACACACCGTGTCCCATAACGTACAGAAAGTCCCAATTTGTACCAAAATCATCTCGCACATTTGCGATTAATTCGCCGGGTTCAGCAGGGTCATTCAACGGTATATTCGCACGAGGAAGCAACGAAGCTAATTCCATGTATTTAGCAGTGTAGTTTTCAGGACGCAACACAGTTCTAAAGACACTGGGAGGAAGGGCTTTAACAAAACGCTGAAGATGTAAGGCGTAGGCATTATTTGAAGTGTGTTTTGAACGATTTGTAGAAAGAGCACTCAATTCAGAAAAAGCTTTTCGTCGTGCATTTAAATTTACTGCTGCGGCAAATCCCTTCTCAGGTGTACCGTCTGCCTTTCGCGAACCGGGACCAACAGGTAGCTTGTCTAACTTACCGCCTCCTGTCTGCTGCTTCGCTGGTAGCCGCCGCGTAGACCTACGGCGCACAAAACGACGGCGTGTTTGCTTCGCCATTTCTATACATAGCAGCGACAAAAAATGAACACTGTGCGTTGGTACTAAACAAAAAGCAATGGCTTCTTTCACACTCCACGACGGCTCCTGCGTTCGCAAAATGTCGGCAAAGGAACTTGCCGGCTATGATGTATGGAAGGGAAACCGCATCATTGACCTTGAACACGTCAAGCAGATCAAAGAATCGGTTGGAGAGAAAGTGTCGCAACTGGATTTCGGATACCGCATTGTGCGCTTCCCCTCCACAGACGCAGCAGGTCGCAGCATGATGATCGCAAATATTGTTGACGGTCAGCACAGGCACGCAGTTCTGAAAGAGTATTTCGGATCCACAATGTGCGCAGAGGACTTTGAAGTAGTGGTCGTTGAGAAGACCGTTGAAACAGAGACCGACATTATTGAGTATTTCAACACACTCAATAACGTCAAACCAATCACATGGACCGATACAAATCTTGTTGTGAATTTGTACGTGGAAGCGCTCGAACAGGCTTTCAATCGGCACAAACTTCTTATGATCCGTCCTGGGAGCACGCATCGGCCGTATCTCTCTTCCGAAAAGTTGCGAGAGGCGCTTACGCCGATTGCCGGTCGTCTTCGGATGCGCAAATCGTTCATCAACGCATGGGTTGAACGTGTCGTAGAGCACAATACGAAAAAACTTGCGGAGGCCGACATGGCCTGTCTCGGCGTGAAGAAATCGGAGGGCGATCTGATTCAGCGCGCCGCGAAACTTGGATTCATGCTAGCATTGGATCCGCGGATGCGGTGGGTTTCAGAGTTGACGTTTGCGAGTCTGACGACGGCGCCCAGCACACTCTGAGGTCCGCCCAAAGATCGCACAGCCAATGCGAGCGCCTGAATGACCCGTTGTATGACTGTCCTCGTGCCCACCACGACCCAAATCATCCTCATCTGCGTGAATAATCAATGATCGGCCCCAAAGGTCTTGTGGTTTGATATCGGGAAGGTAGTAACTGTACCGAACCTTTTTTCCTTTGAGTTCGATATTTCCCAAATCACCGCTATGTCTATTCTTGCGCGTTTTGTTGCCTGGGGAGGGTGCGCCTCCATGGCTTACTGGACTTCCTACATGGTAATGATCGCATGCGCCGGCGCAGCCTTCCCCTCGTAAGTCACCAGCCCGATGAATGTGAAACCCGTGCTTCCCTGGCGGCAACTGCGTGAACTCGGCGATCAGTCGGGATCCGCGTTTTTCAGGTCGGACTTCTACACTTCCAACAATTGATTCAGTGTTGAATACGGCAACTGCTCCTTCAACCGTAAGCATCTTATACTTGTATAAGTTTTTGAAAACGAGCCACGCATGCGGCAACGCTCAGTTCCCGCTCAACAAACGCACGGGGTTCATACGTATCCAGTCGCAACAGGAATAAATCAAGGGTTGTCTGAAATGCCTCCTGTGCTTCAAACACTTCTCCGCATGAACGATCCCAGTAGGCGCATGTTGTTGCGGGCACTGCGGGTCGTCCACCCATCCATTGATCCGCCAATGTCCGAACATTCCAGACAAGCACAGGCGTGTTGGAGGCAAGCGCCTCGTTCAGCGCAAATCCTTGGCTTTCATGACTGCCTACCCATACGGCAAATCGCACGGCGCGGAGCAAGCTCAAAAAATCGACTTGTTTGTAGGAGCCGTACACAATTTGAATCGGATCAAATCCGTTTGCTCTGAGAAGATCCATTGCGGCCGTGTAATGCGCCGGGTTGCGCATTTTACAGTACACAAGCACCTTGTTTGTCTGTGGACGCGATGGGACCGTCGGTATTTTGTCTATAGCAACAGGGAAAGGAAACGTGTGTACAGGCACACGCACATGCGGCGCAAATAAATCACGGACCCAGTCGGATGGCTGAAGGTAGACTGAATTCAAGGGACTCAATGAATTGATTGTTGGAAATACAGAAGGATATACGCCAAAATGAGGTCCAAACAAGAATTTCTTTTGTGGCCACTTAGAACCGTCAATCGGCACCGACGGACTGTATACAACGTCGTACGGCGTTAAGTCCTGTAATGATGTGGACCATGTTGCGGATATACCTAAATGTTTAATGATTTCATGTAAACCTTCTTTGTTTTTTACATGAAAATCGCGATCGAGCACAAACAACTTCATCCTAGGTCAATATGTATAATTAAACTGGCGCCGAAGGACGCGGTTGCTGTTGCTGCTGCGCTAGCGGTGGCGGAATATAGTACGCCATTACCCGATTCGCAGCCGCATTATAAGGCGGCGGTTGTTGTTGCTGTTGTTGATGGAACGGATAAGGAACTGTTTGAACCACAGGAACCGGCTGATACACAGGTGGTTGTTGTTGTTGCTGCGTACGCTGTAATTCCAACGCCTCTACCCGGGATTGAAGTCCATAGATTATACGCGATGTACGCCGCGCAGCGCAACATGTGACGGCCCAACTCAGAAACACGGCGGCGCCGAAAAACGGGACAACAACAGGCAGAAATTCGTTCATTCCTTTTCTGCCTGCTGAAAATAAAATTGGAGATCCCGTGTATACAATGGTCAAGACGCGGAAAAACAATCGCAAGGAGCGCAAGACTCGGAAGTCTCGCAAGGTTGGCGGCGCTTTGAAAGGTAAATCCGATTGGAACATGCTGGTGAAGCGCACGTTTGAGGAGATGCGCAAGAAGGATCGCAAAGCGTCATTCGGTGATGCGCTGAAGGAGGCCTCCCGTCGGAAGAAGCGCGGACTTGAGTAAATATGGAAAATCGCGTAGATTTTTCATAATTTAATTGAAATGTGGTCTAGAATTCATTCAAATCATGGGATGAAACAAAAGAGCCAGATTTAATCTCTTCAAAGGTGCGTCCACCCGCGCCTTCTGGCGGAAGCGCATTTTGAAACAGCGGCGAATCAAACAAGGATCCAGAACCCGAATCAAACCCAGTCATGCCGAGAAGCACGCTTGCTTTCAGCAGATCGGTTTCCGTCACTTTTGTAATTTTATTCTCTTCAGGAAAGATTGTTAGCCGAGGCGGTGTGGTAGAGATTAATTCATTATGTATGACTGATTTGACTTGCTCTTGTTGTTGCTGTTGTTGTTCTTCTTTCAGGACGATTTGCTTGCGTTCTACCTCCTGTGACTCAGGCACAATATCAATTCCCAAGTCCGCCAACGATGTTCCAAACTGTTTCTGAACTTCCAACAGTTTCTTGGATTGGTGTTTATTGACCAAATGGACAAGTGCCTGGCTCGGCGACTTGAAATAGTAGCACAAGCTCTCCATCACCTCTGCCGGTGTAAATACATCCTCCAACTCAGCAGGAATTTCGTCAAGCGTCATTGTGATTGTGTAGAATTTGTTGATCATGTCCAAAATAAAGGCACGTGTAGCATTCTTGAAATGGATCTTCACATCAATGCGCCCAGGACGTACAAGTGCCTTGTCCAATTTCTCAGGATAATTGCTGGTGATGACCAAAATGCGACCTGGTGTTTCCAACACTCCGTCCAGCAAATTGAGAAGAAAACTCAGTGTTACGGCATCACCGTCCTGCTGCGCTTCATGGGAAACAAGAGACCGGTCCAGCACAACGTCCGTCAAACAATCAATGTCTTCAATTACGTAGACGCGACGATTCAGCGGAATCTTCAGAGTCTGCTTCCCGCCATCATATGTGTAAACAGAAACCGTTTCATTGAAAAACAGGTTGGTGAGTTGTCGCTGAGTCGTGAACGGACGTAGTGAAAGGTTGAAAATATGTCTGTTCGTATCCTTCGCAATCGCCTTGATCGTGGAGGTCTTGCCCGCGCCCGGTACACCGTGAAGCATAATACCCAAACTGTGAGGAATACCGCGTTCCATGTACCATTCAGGGTGATTCACAAACAGGTCCAGACGCTCCTTCAATTCATCCACATGGTCGCCGTACACATTGCTAAAACTCTTGCTTGTTTTGAACTCGCTCATGTTGAACGAAAGCATCTTGGGCATATTGTCCCAGCGATAGTTTTTGCGCGGCGGGTCGCAAGACAAATCCATCTGAACAATCGGCTCCTGTAGAACTTCATTGAAATAATAGATCTTGTTGCCGAGTTTATTGTTTTTCTCTGCTACATAATTGCTGTGAACATCGTCAACCCAATTGCGAATGTCGCTAATTTTGAGAACGCTGCTGAACAGCACAAGTTCCACTATGTTAACTTCGCTGCCGTTTGTCTGCTTCACTTTCGCTTTTAGTAGCGGACTCAGTTCAATCTCCTCAACGTTGTTCAGACTACACCGCACATCCATGCGAACATGCCGCGCATTGTCTATGTTACAAATATAATCAAGAACTGCGTCCACCTTCTCCACATAAATGTTGTCGGCACGATCGACATCCTTTGCGGGTGTCCCATTTGAAACATCCTTAAAAAACCGCGTCATTGTGATACTGTTTAATTGCTCTGCCTCTTTCTTCGGTTTGTCGGCAAGGGGCATCCATGTAGGTGTCTTTGGCGAATAACGCGCGAGCAGGTACGTCTTAATAGCTAGAAACGCAGCCGGCGCCTGTTTGAATATCCACTCAACCATGCTCAGCATCAACATGCTGTACAAGATATTGAAGATGTCGCTACTCCCTCTGCTTTTTCCTTGCGGATCGGAGGCCGACTTCATCATAAACATCGTCATGATTTGTGTTTTGAGTTGACTCATGTCCATTTCCCCCTTTTACCTGAATTCCTACACTATCACTGAAATACCACGATGCTTTAGATTTGCGATCGGCGGCAATTGCCCAGTACCAGGATCAATAATAGGGAGTAGTGGCGAATCCTTGTAAGCCCTGCGGCGCACACAGTACATACGCTGACCAAAAACAGATCCAACGCACAGCAGGACCGCGCACGCAAATACAACAAACGTTTCACTGGCGGCAGGAATTCCCACAGGTGGAGCAAACATATCCTCGGGTTGCATTACTTCTTATTATGTGGAGCGCATTTAGATCCGCCCTTGAGTTAAAGGATGGGGTGCGTCAGATTCGCAAAGGATGACGCAAATCGCCGTGAAGCACTGGCTGCCGCTCTTAACTCCCCAAATCTTGTTCAAGGACAGGCAAGCGCAGACAAATGCGTTTCTTGAAACCAATCCGGCGCTTTGGATTGAACCTGACGGCGGGGCAATCGTGTGCGTGCGTCTTGTGAACTACCGGAAATTTAAGGATCGCTCCTTCAAAATGGGCGGGGCGTTGAGCGAAAGCAAATACCACATCTTTCGCGGAGTTATGAAAGACGGTTTGTTTATTGAACGCGAATCGGCGCCTATGACGTTTGTAGATCCGCTTCCCCAGTATTCAAGTTGCTGGACGGGTTATGAAGATATACGTTTCCTAAATTCCAAACAATTTCTCTGTACTGCGCCACAACTTTCTCCACGGGGCATGCCCGTCATTGCGCTTGGTCGGCTAGAGGGCGCCGTTGGGACGATTGAACGGGTGCTGCCGCCTTCAGAGCAAGAGAAGAATTGGATGCCGTTCCGCGTGGGGTCGCAGGAGTTTGTCTTGTACAGTGTTTACCCGCTCGGCCTCAAAACGCGCGACAGCGTGGATGTGCGCGTGCTGGACGAGGCACCGGCCCTTGCCGGCTATCACGGCAGTAGCAACGGAATTGCGCTTCCCAAAGAGAGTGGCTATTTGTTTTTGATCCACAAATACACGGATCGCAGCAGGCACGCGTGGCTTCATTTTGACCCAGCGAAGCGACACTATGGATGGTCTGCTCCGTTTGTGTTTTGCGCCCACAGTTACATTGAATTTACGTGTTCTATTTCTTTATTTGAAGGGCGGATCTGGGTCGCACTTGGCGTAAATGACGACAAAGCCTATTTGTGCTCCGTGGATGTTCCAAATACTGCTGAATTTACGTGGGCATCCTTTTTGTAGTTTTGTATTTCAAACAATTTATTCAGATGATTTGAATAAATTGTTTACGAAGAAACATGTTCCCTTTAACCGAAACTGTTGAGCTGTCCAATTACTGTCCAGTTGTTCGCAACGCGGAACAGCGTGAACGTCTCAATCTCGTAGCGGCTTGCGGTAGCCGTGGGCAGCGTCGCAGAGGGCCAGCGTACAGTCTGAACGGTTCCTGCGATCGCAACGGAACTGATGAGGTAGGGCGTCAATCCCTGGTACAGAAGGAACGTCATTGTTTCCGCGCGATTGTTTGTTGTCGGAAGATTGTTGATGTTCACTCGCATATTTGTGGTCATGCTGCTCACTACATAGATGGCGCCGTCAAGCCAATTGACCACAAGTGGCCAGTTCGATGTCGCCGCTACGATGAGTGTACTTGGTATCACTTCCACGATTTCTTGGACTTCTATCGGTCCCTGGACTACCAGCGCACCAGCACCACTGATCGTGCTAAACGCAATGTTGGAAGTGCCGGATACGATGCTTGTGCTGTTGAACAAGATGGAATTTGCGGTCGCGCTGCCCAGGTTGACGGCGCCGGTTGGACCGGTCGCGCCTTGTTGGCCTGTAGGGCCGGTTGTGCCGGTCGGTCCACTTGGGCCTGACTGGCCCGTTGGGCCTGTTGGGCCTTGGATACCTGTAAAACCTGTCGCACCTTGAATACCCGTAAAGCCTGTCGCGCCCTGGATACCTGTAGGGCCTGTTGGGCCTTGGATACCTGTGGGGCCTGTCGGACCTTGGATACCCGTAAAGCCTGTCGCGCCTTGGATGCCTGTAGGGCCTGTTGGGCCTTGGATACCCGTAAAGCCTGTCGCACCTTGGATACCTGTTGGGCCTGTCGTACCTTGGATACCTGTAGGA